>WOYI010036059.1_pt1 | contig 169736 bp, 175 predicted proteins | sample 6423411 | NCBI WGS metagenome assembly WOYI01 (sample SAMN13441803, study PRJNA592873) | oil field metagenome | biome: oil field; feature: oil-well bore; material: oil-contaminated soil; isolation source: oil-contaminated soil from oil-well borehole | place: Germany: Wietze | collected...
TTGGATCGGCGCACCTATATAAAGGGGGGATCAAAAGGAATCGGCGAAAACAATCTACATACAGATATCAGCCGGTTTCTGTCTGAAATCCACAATTGGTTTCCCATTATGACAAAACAACTTTATTATCCTAATAGGTTCATGTATTCTGTAATGGAAAAGAGGAAGACGCTGGTTCTCAGCGTCGATCGCGATGATGATATCGGATATAAGGCAAGGATAGAGAGCCCCATCCTCGGCAGGGAAGCGTGCCTTGAAGCAGCGAAGCGCCTTGGGTTGGCTGATCCCGAAGATTCCGATGTGAATGCGATATTCCAGGCGGTCAAGACATATGATGAGCTGTCTGCACGGGGAGAGGATGTGATCGTTTCTGTTATCGGTGGAAGCCACATGAATATGCTCGAAGGAGATCGCAAAATCGCCGATTCACTCTCACAGCTGATCAATCAAACGAACGTAACCGCCTGCATCCTTGTATCTGATGGCGCTGAAGATGATTTCATCCTCCCGATTGTCCAGTCCAGAATTCCTGTCGAGAGCGTCAAACGGGTCATCGTTGCACAGATGCCAAACCTTGAGGGAACCTACTATATCATCAAGAAACTGCTCGACGATCCAAAGACCGCCCGGGTGGTTCTGGTCCCAATCGGCCTTGCAATGCTGCTTTATTCAGCAGCATATCTCTGGGGAAGGCCGGATCTTGCGACATTCTTTGTAGTCGGAGCTGTTGGGGTTTATCTACTCTTCAAAGGGTTTGGTATTGACGAGTTCTTCGGATACCTTCTCTCAGGGCTCCAGCAATCTTTTCAGAAGGGGAGTTTCAGTTTTGTTGCATACATAACTGCAGTGTTAATCTCAATCATCGCTGTAATCATGGGTTTAACAAGCCTGCTCGTTTATTATCCACAGGATGCCGGAGTTCTGCTCTTTTTCGCTGCATTCATCTACGGATCAGTCTGGTGGTTTGTCAGTGCCGGGATTGTCGGCATAGCCGGAAAGATCATCGATTGCATCTTGCATGAGCAGGAGATGCTCAGCAGGATTGTTATCATTCCCTTTTTTATCGGAGCGATTGGAACGATCATCTACGGGGCGAGCAGTTACCTGTTGTCCATCAGCAATGTGCCCGATTTCCCCATTTCTGCAGGCGGGGGAGTACAAACTATCATCATCCATACTGTTGCCGGGCTCCTCTGTGCACTTATTGGGATCTATATCCAGTCGGCAACAGGCAAATGGGTCATTGATGGTAAAAAAAGCAGAAAATGGTGAGGCAGGAGAAAACAGCAGGCATTTATAAATGCTTACCAAATTTTGTATATGCCTGTTATAACCATTCAGATCTCCGAGGGAAAAACATCAGATCAGAAGCAGGACTGTTGCAGCAGAGATTACGAGCACCGTTGCTGAAACATTCGGGGTTGACCCTGCAGCAATTATTGTCATCTTCAATGAATTGCCACGCGAAAATATCGCAAAAAGTGGAGAACTCCTCTCGAATTAAGAAGCAGCCATTCTTCCATTTCTCGACATCATTCATTTGAAAGTGGGAAATGCTCCTGGTAGACCCTGCGCCGCTCTTCAAGATCGGTATGCAGGTACACTTCAGTCGTCTGGATCGACGAGTGGCCAAGGTTTTCCTGCACCACCCTGAGGTTTCGTGAACGCCGGTAGAGTTCGCTTGCATAGCTGTGACGAATTTTATGTGGCGTAATGCCGGATGGCGCATATTTCTGGAAGATATGCTGAACCGACCGCGGAGAGAGGGGGGCACCAGAGCGGCCCGGGAAGAGTGGGCCATCGATTCGGCCTCCCGCATATAACCGGATTGCATCCAGAGTATCCGGATCGATGAAGACCGTCCGGATCTTCCCACCTTTTCCCCGGATACGGATCGTCTCCTCAGCAAAATCGATATGCTCAATCATAATTCCACAGAGCTCAGACACCCGCACCCCGGTTGCATAGATTGTCCTGATAAGGAGGCGATCCCTGGAATCCTCGATCTTCTCCAGGAGTCCGAGGACATCCGCATGTTTCAGGTATAAAAGTTCCCGATCCTTGATTTTAGGACGATCCACGCCGAGAACCGGATTCGTGTCAACAACCTGCTGACCAACAAGAAATTTGTAGAATGAACTGAGCGTTGAGAGGTAACGATTCATTGTTGTTGCGGAGAGGCTCCGTTCAACCGATGCCTGCGCCATAAAATTGGTGACTTCATAGCTATCAGTCTCAACGACCGGATCATCTGAGGCCTGCACTCCGGCAGAATACGAAGAGAAATCATGCAACACCCGGCGGTAGGTATCCACTGTTTTGTCGGAATAATTCCTCATCGTCAGGTGATTCATATATCGGGGAATCCAGACAGAGAACGTCCGCTGACGGGGAGCCATGAGTGTACTATTTCCTTCAGAGGCAATGAACATTGCGCAGAATTTTTCCCAGGCAGTTCAGAAGCATCAATGCAATTCAGATAGTGGATCCATACCCTGGGAGAAAATAGGACAACGTGATCCATGATCAGATCACCGAAGATGCAGATTGCTGTATAAAAGATGCAGAATATCTGCTCGCATCCATATAGCATCATATGGTTTATAGGAGAGAATAGTTTATAATCTTTTAACAAGATATATAAAATTTAAATATAAATATAATGAATAAAAATTGGATCTAATCCCCATTATAGATGAACAGATCATACAGACTGAAGAACAAGACCCAGGAAGCCCATCCAGGCAAGCGAGAATCGGGAGGTGGAAGAGGAGGAGGAGGGGGAGTACCCCACCCCAATGAAAAGATCCGCCATATCAGATCACCATGAAGAGAAGCAGCATTCAAGAGGAGCAGTATCCACCCAGAACCATGGGCAGAGGGCGAGAACCCGAGGCCAACAGGCACCCCCACCCAATCGCCCCTTGTCCTGTTCAACAACCAATTGATCCGGCAATCAGCAGAAGGCATACATGAACTGAAACCAGCCAAGGAACAGATTATAGATCTATCTTCATCCGGCATCTGCGATCATAGAGGTCAGATCATGCCAGTTGAAGGGGTGGCACCACCGGCACCCGAAATTGCGCAGAATACCTATTCTGCGCAAAAAATACCGATCGGCATCATTGTCGAAAAACCCATATATTGAATCTTAAATGTAAATTAAAGCCCAATAAATTGAATTTTGAGAGATGAGATACAAGCCCGACTCAAGCCTTACTTTTCAGGACGGAACAGGATCAACCCCATCAGAACAGAGGAGGAGGAGACATACCTCAACCGGGAAGGAGTATATAAAGAAACTCCATATCGTCGATTCTATCCATCTTTTCACGTTTTTGGTATGGATATATAACAAAAGTCAAAAAAGTCGCTGAGAATGCCAGTATGAAGACGCCGATTCTGGAATTAATTGAACAATATAGTGAATAAAAAGAGGGGCGAGAGGCCGGGATCTTTGGCACCAATGCCCGGCAATCAAAGATCACCAGAGTATCACCCACACCAAAACACCCGGGCCCCGCCCCAACGGACAGACCATAAGGACAGAGAGATCAGATACCCAATTCCAGGGAATCGGAGCCGATCAGCAATAGATCAGTTGCTACACCCCCGAGGCACTGCTTTGAAGAGACGAGGACGACGAGGCAGAAAGAGCAGCACACTCGCCAGCAAAGAAGAACAAAGTCACGCAGTTCGATCAGATCTCACATCCAGATAAAAGACGGAGTGCAGATACAGACAGAACAGGGAGGTCAGGCAGAGTCACGGAGGATCACACCCGACATCCACACCACCAATGAGCTGTTCCAGCCAGGGAGGAATAGAAAAACCACGAGACTGAACGGCAATAGATCTGATTGGGGCAACAGATCGAAGATCTCTGATGGGAACTGACAAAGGAGCAGTTCTTTTTATAGGAGAGGGCCTCCGGCAGTTCTCTGCATATGGAATGTCAACTACCCGCCCATGAAGGAGCGGGGCTGCCCTTCCATCTTCCTGAACACTTCGGTTCAGGACGGAGTGCGATAGGCTGGTTGTGTCAGCATCACCAGGTAAATCAGGCGAGACCTGTACCGAACATCCATAGGATCTCTTCTATATCAAACATAATGTGCAACAATTGCCTGGTGCAGATCCCATGTCAGTACAACGGACCATCCCAATCACAAGGGGGCGGGCTTACCCACCCCCGACCACATACAGTCACAGGAGTCCTGCTACAACCCTCAACACTACACACGCAGAACCCGGAATCCTAAATGCACCAATCCACCCTGCCCGATTTTGCATTTAAACCCCACGTAAACGAAGATCCAGAAGCAGATACAGACAGGATACAGTACACCGCCATAGCCGGGCAGTATCAGATCATCCCTGTCAGGAGATCCCCACCCCATATAACAGAAAAAGAGAGGGGGCAGTTACAAAGAGAGGGTAGCAGCTGAAGCATTTTCAGACCACCACACGCAAGCAGTTTTTCACGCCATTTTTTCCACCAGCATCGGCACCAGCCGGCACCATCCAGCAGATCATCCAGCCGGAGAAGGATCGGTGGTGCGCCCGAATCCAGAGTAAATGAAGCATCCTCCATGACGATACAACAGAAGTTTGATCAATAACTCCGGGTATCCACCCAAAGGGCAGGAACCCCACCAGATGAGCAGAGGCATACCTACCCACACAAGCATCCAAATAAATAAATTATATATTAAACAGTATATTCGAATCAGAGCATTTCAGAGCCAGATCGCCACCTATAAACCATATGATGCTATACGTTAAAGAGCAGAAAAATTTCCCCGTCTCACCCTGCGATCCGTCATACATTGACACGAATATACACAGAAAAGGTTCAAGGGTGGAGAAGAGCAACAGAGGTAATTGAGATGAGCAACCCAGAAGAGGAAGAAAGCACAAACGATGAAAGCCGGAGAGAGGAGATCTCAAAATACCGGAAGTTCCGTAAAGTCGATGGGGCAACATACCGGAAAGTCAACCAGTTTTTACGGAAACATACCTACGTAACTGCACGGGAATGGGCAATAGCAAGACTCTGTTCCGATTTTAAGACGACAGCCGGTGCAGAGATGACGTTCATTGGTGAAAACCTGCCCGATCTGGTTCCCTTTATGCAGGAGCCATATTCTCCGCAGGCAGTAAACCAGGCACGCACCTCATTTAAACGGAAGGTCAGAAAATCCGGTGCTACATTCTTTTATGGCGCTATGTGTGGTTTCTTCACCCTCGATGAGCTTGATGATATTCTCTTTGAATCAAGTGAGATCGCCCGCTTCCTTCTTGAAGTCGAGGGCACCTCCCTTGAGATCGATGACGAGATCGAGATTGAAGATCGGATCACCGACATTATGAGAAAACTCGGCGATTCAGCCAACATACTCTTAAACAAACGATCACAGCAGAACAGTCAGCAGGATGATGCAGCAGGAAGACAAACAGACAGAGATGATGACAATGAAGAATGACAATAAACCCAAAAAAGTACTCTTTGGAACAAACGGTGTACGGGGGATCATTGGAGAGGATATGAACCCGGAGCTTGTGATGAAGATCGGGCTGGCTCTTGGATCCATGATTCAGGGCAGAGTGGCCATTGGAAGGGATACCAGAACATCGGGCGAGGCACTCGCCGCTGCGATGCATTCAGGCCTTCTTGCATCCGGATGCGATGTCATTGATCTTGGGATCCTCCCGACACCTGCACTCCAGTACCTGGTCAGGGAGCACTATGATGGAGGAGCGATGATCACAGCCTCACACAATCCACCCGACTATAACGGAGTGAAGGTGATCGAGGGTGACGGCACCGAGATGGATGATACCCGTACAATTGCACTTGAATCGTTGATCTTTTCAGAGGATATCACCATGGCAGACTGGAAGAATGTCGGGAAGCTCACCGATGAGTCCGACAGGATAGAGGAGTATATCAGAGCAATCATCTCGCATTTTCCGACAGACTGCTGCAGAAACATGATTGTCGTCGTTGACCCGGGTTCAGGGCCTGCTGCTGCCACAACACCCGAGATCCTCAGAAGAATGGGCTGTACTGTGCACACCATCAATGGCCGCTTTGACGGCACATTCCCCGGCCGCCTTCCTGAACCAAGTCCGGAGGGTCTCTCACTCCTCTCTGAAACAGTCATTGCAACCGGGGCTGCATTTGGCGTTGCACATGATGGCGATGCGGACCGGGCAGTCTTTGTGGATGAAACAGGATCATTTATGAACGAAAACCTGACCTTTGCGATGCTTGCACGTGCTGCATGCGCCACACATCCGGGGATGGTCGTCACGCCGGTCAGTACATCAGATGTCATCAGGGAGGTGGCAGCCGGATATGGATGTCCCACGATCTATACACCGGTGGGAAGTATATCTGTCGCACGGACTATGTTGAGCCTGATCCAGAAGGGAGAAACAGTTGTGTTTGGCGGGGAAGGAAATGGAGGCCAGATCTTTCCCAATCACCAGTTCTGCCGGGATGGCGGGATGACTGCTGCTGCAATGGCAGAGCTTGTGGCAGGATCCGCACAATCGATATCCTCACTTGCAGATGAGATCCCTTCATACACCATGATCAAAGAAAAGATCTATTCCGATGATCCGGAAGGACTGTTTTTAAAAGTCCGTAGAGCCTGCCAAAGCCTTGAGATTGACGAGACCGACGGAATACACATACGGTGGGGAGATGCATGGGCTCTGATCCGCCCTTCGGGAACAGAACCCTTCATCAGGCTCTATGCAGAATCACGGGATCCAAAGCGGGCAGAAGAGGTAAAAGATTATATTCTCTCTCTTCTCTGATCCCCCCTATCATCAGAGGGTGAAAAGAACAATAAGCTCAATTTTTCCCTTTTGGAAACTGAACAGAGTGAACTACCCCGCCCTGAAGGCCGGGGCTTCCTGCTTCATCCTCCCTCTATTGAGGCGAGTCCACAGGCACAACGGCGCGTTCCGCACCTGATACCCCGACAAGGTTCTGTACTTGCAGGGCGAACGTCTTGATGTTGATCGCCGCGTTGATGTCGCGGTCATGATGAGTATCACAATCAGGACAGATCCATTCTCGCTCAGAGAGGGAGAGATCCCGTTTGAGATACCCGCATTTACTGCATATTTTTGAGGAGGGATCAAAGCGTCCGATCGTAAGGAGGGTCTTCCCGTACTGCCGGCACTTATACTCCGGCATCGTGAAGAATGTGCTCCACGATACATCACTGATGCTTCGTGCCAGGTTGTGGTTCTTCTGCATCCCGGCGACATTCAACGATTCTACTGCTATGGCTTGGTTCTCGCTCACGATTTGATTAGAAAGTTTGTGCAGGAAATCGTTCCGCTGGTGTGCAACCTTCTCATGACACCGGGCTAATTTCTGAATCGCTTTCTGTCGATTCTTCGATCCCTTCACTTTTCGAGATACGCGTCGCTGCATCACTTTCAGGCGCTGGACGGAACTCTCCAAGTGCCGGGGATTCGCAACTTTCTCACCAGTCGAGAACGTTGCAAAGTCGGTCAGACCGACATCAATCCCGATGGTGGTGCACGGAGAGATGAGAGAGGGCTCTGGTTCAGGGTTTCCATCATCAACGAGGATGCTGATGAACCACTTCCCGGTTGAAGTCACAGAGACTGTGGCGTACTTCACCTTCCCGGTGAAGAACCGATGAAAGATAGTCTTGATCTCCCCGATCTTTGGGAGTTTGATCCGCCCGTGCTCGAAGTTCACCCGGTAGTGTTGGGGCACCTGAAAGGATTGGACCGGATTCTTCTTCGACTTGAACCGGGGAAATCCCTTCTTCTCACGGAAGAATCGGGTGAAGGCGTTGTCGAGGTTCTTGTTCGTGCTCTGAAGCGATTGGGAGTTGACGTCTTTGAGCCACGGGTGTTCTTCTTTGAGGGCGGGAAGATGATTGTTCAGGTCAAAGCAGGAGAGTTTTCGCCCTTCCTGCTCGTATGCCCGGATCTTCTGCTCCAGAGAATGGTTGTATACAAACCGACAGGCATGGATCTGTTTCATGAGGAGCGTACCCTGCTCTCTCGAAGGATACATCCGATACTTGTAGGCCTGGAGCATACAAACAGTAGTTGTCTTATAATACTATGGGGTTTTTGGTAGTCTCTCCGGGAATCTGACGAAGGGCGGCTCCGCTTTCATCCCCATCCTGAAGGGTGGGGTCTTCCTGCTCCGCCCCCTTCACCCCCGCGAGATAAATTTCCAAAATTCAGGGAGTCATTTCATACCATGATGAAAATAGAAGGTTCCAATAGAAATGAGATCAAACAGACATTAGTGGAGCCGCTCAACTCATCTGTTGAGAAAAAGAGAGAACGGGATCCTTCCACTCAGTTCAATCAATGACAATAATTAACCAGTCCGATATGAATTGAAGACGGGAGAGAATGCAACAATTAATAAAAACCAGTTCGGGATTGCCCCTGGGAGAGGCCATCCATCCGGGCTATTCAGAAAGATGAGAGAGGACCAGGAGGAGAGATGAAAACAATCGAACTGATCATTACAGGGAGGGTTCAGAAAGTCGGTTTCAGGGCATGCATCCGGCATATTGCAACAAGCCTCGGCATCACCGGTGAGGTGGAGAATCTCCCGGATGGCAGAGTGCATGTACTGGCCACAGGCGAGGAGGTCATCCTTGAAAAGTTTGTATCCATGCTCTATAGTTGTCCCCGTGCCATCATACGGGATATTGATATGAGAACGTTCATCCTGACAGACTTTCCGGATTTCTCCATCAAACGCCCTCTTTGAAGACAGAATTGATTATGCGGGCAGTAGAGGGTGTGCACCCCCCGTTCTTCCACCAGACCTAAAAAACAACTGAAAAATTACCTCCTTTCTCAAGAGATTTAAGATATGCATACACATTTGCATCAATGATCCGCTGATCGATCGTGATATATAAACGCTCAAGGAGCCTGGAAATGAGGTCGTCCGAGAGGACACAGCGGGTCTGGCTCAATTCATAATCATCAGCAGTTATAGATTCCTTTGCAAGTTCAAATACCGTGGAATCGACCATGGTTCTCTTCAAAGGCTCGATTATATCATAGACAAATCCGCCTGCTCCCTGATTCAGGAGACCATTGTCGGGATTGAGATGAGCACCGATAATGGCAACACACGCATTGCCGAAGAGAAGGGCATACCCAAACGAGAGCATCGCATTAACCGGATCAAAATGAGGGCGTTTTGTCCTTCTCCTGTACCCCAGTTCAGAAGGAAGTATTCGGGAGAGGATCTCATAATACATATCCGTTGAAAGAGTATGGAGCCTCTTTATCTCTTCTATCCTGACAAGATACTCTATCTCATTTCCCGCCTGAACGAGGAAATCGTGTTCACCGCGATAGAAGAGACCGGAATCAAGAGTGTTATCAAGTTCTTCCAGCCAGAGAAGCCGTGATTGGAGAGAAGAGCGGACAAATTCAATGACATACCGATGTGAAGGGGTGGAGGTCTGAAGGTACCAGGTCTCTTCATTCCTGTTCGATCCAAACGGCGTAAGAGTACCAAGAGGTGTCCCATGAGCATCAAAGAAGGAGATTGACGCACCCTTCTCAAGAAGACGATTGATTGTCGCAGTCTGAATCGTATGCCCTCCAACAAGGAGGAGATGGTTGATTGCATCTATTGAGTAGCTCGTCTGCTGGGATCGTTTCTGGACATACAACAGTCCTGGTGTCGACTTGATATGTGCACCATATCCCCATATTGCATGCCAGGGAACCTTCATACCAACCAACAATCAACCCTCATACACAGAACAACAGTACATTATCCGTTCTTTCAGTGATTAATCTTTGGAAATAGTCTGGAGAACACTGCAGAACGATTATCGGATCGGAGGTAGTTGCAGCCGGCATTCTGGACAGAAATATCTCTCCTTCCGATCCAGTTCACTTAAGCTTTCAGGTCTGTACATGATGCATTCGGGAACAGAGCAATGTTCCAGCCCCAGAAGATGCCCCAGTTCATGAGCTCCTTCCTTTGCTGTCCTCTCGATGATCAGATGAATATCACCAGGGAGCCCGTAATATTCATTTTCTAAGCGTGCTGTTGAAACTACAGCACTTCCAATAGAGTCGCGTGCCAGTCCAAATACAAAATCCGATGAGTCGGCATAGATATCATCGGGTATAACCAGTAGAAAGTGATCCTGTATCCCATGCAGCCGCTTGAAGAGACTTATCCGGCTGATGATCCGCCCCCCGTCATATTGGCGGCGGATACGGTGATATCCTTCAAGAGGGAAGTGATCGCCGAGGATGAGTTCAACCGGGAACCCAAGGACAGCCGAGATGATCCGTTGCACAGGAAGCTGGATGCCATCAACCGATCGATAATCCCAATAGATCACGATCCCCATACTGTAAATAGGAAATGAACGGCTATAAACATATTGAAGAGGCAATTGGCACTTATATCGGAATGAGGTACCGTCGATGCGTTGAAGTTGGATATGGCGGCAATCTGGTTGCCGCTTCGATAATCCAACATATGGGAGGATCAGTTCTCTGTATCGATCGAAAGATATTTTCAGGAGAGGGGCAGATACGGACTGCAGTTGATGATATCACACACCCCGATATGAAGCTCTACAGGGGATCCGACTGCATTTATGCGATCAGACCTGGAATTGAGATGATGCCGGATCTCATCGATCTTGCCACAACAGTCGCATCAGACCTTCTCATCTACCACCTGGGATGTGAACTATATCACAATGGTGGGGAGAGGATTGATTGTGGTGTCATTCTCCACCGCTATCACAGTCAAATCAAATCCTATTCAGAAAGAGAAGAGTGTTGATTGTGATTCCGTCTTCTTCCTGTCGACTGGCGGTTCTGCTGTTTGTTTTTCCGGGATTATATCTTCGCCAGGGGCGGGTTTTACATTGTTTTGTGTTGACTTTCTCTTCTCCTCTTCCTTTTCGGCTTTTTCAATCTCTTTTATGATTGACTGTGAACGCGCCTTATCATGAATCAGTAATGCCAGTTGATCGGCATCAAGATTGAGCGAGCGGACAAATCGTTTTGGATCCCTGTCGGCAAGGAGACCGATTGGTGTGAGATACTCATCTGCCACAGTCTTTTCGGGGATCCTGTATGCTTCAGAGCATCTGTGCAGGAGTGACATCCGGATCATCTTCTGCCTGCGCGCCTGCCCCATCCGTTTCCATCGATCTGGTGGAGATATCCTGATCCGGAGTCCCGATCCGGCAGATGCGGCAGCCGTTCCGATAAGCATGATCCCGGATGCATATCTCCAGAGAGTATAGTACTGCCTGCGGAATGTCCTGCCGAGATATGAATCCGCACAGGAGAGAAGACGGAGAGAGAGAGCACGCCTCCTGAGATCACGGTGCTGGAGAGCACCTGCTTCAAGCCATTGTATCTGCGCATCCGGAGTATCGTCCACCTCGCGGGAGAGTTTTATCAGCGATTCGTCATCTGATGAGCCGGAGAGTGTTTTTGCAACAAGATCAAAGATACTGGAGCGGGAATCTTTCTGTTGAACCTGGAGATCAGACGGAAGTATGCGTGCCTTTCCGACTGAAGAACCATAGAGCATATTGACAGCAGAGCGGATATCCCCCTTTGCTTCCTCTGCTATGATGCGGACTGCTTCCGGATCGCAATCCAATCCCTCGTTTGCACAGATGTATTTCAGGTGTGGCGCAAGACTGCGGGCAGGAACTGCCCGAAACTGTACCTGATCGCAGAGACGCCTGATCTCCGGTGCAACCCCATAGGCATCGTTTGCGATGAGCATAATCGGCTGTTTTGATCGCCTGATGATATCCACAATCGCTTTTGCACCACCCCGGTCAGCATTGCCATCAAGATTATCTGCCTCATCCAGGAGGATCAGACGCCGTAATGCGCCAGTAAGACTGGCAGTTGTACTCGAGCTCCCTGCTATCCGCTCGATCACCCCTTTTGTCCGCTGATCGCTTGCGTTTAGCTCAATGATCTCCCAGCCGAGATCATGTGCCAGCGCATATGCAGCCGAGGTCTTTCCAATACCGGGCTTGCCATAGAGAAGGATCGGTTTGTTCTGTGTAGTCCACCCTTTTGCCCATTCAAGGAGCTCGTGAACCGCAGACTGATTGCCTATAACATCTGCGAGTGTCTTTGGCCGGTACTTCTCCACCCAGTCCATATATGATCTATTTCAGTTTATGAGATGAAAATAGGTTCCGGGATGAGTAACCCGGAACAAATACATTATCTTTGATGAGGCAAAAATATAGGAGTAATCGATATTTGGTGTTAATTGTGGTGAATAACTGCTCCAGTCAATCAGTAGCAGATGCGGTAAGAGAATACGAGGGAGTAACCAGAAAACACGCCATTGGGGAGATCATCCGTTCTCTCAAGCTTGATTCCCCCGATATCGTGGCCTCGTTTGGAGAAGATGCAGCCGTAATCCGCAAGGGAGACGACGCCCTCCTCCTCGCCGCAGACGGTATCTGGAACAAGCTGATGGAGGCTGATCCGTACTGGTCTGGTTTCTGTGCCGTTCTTGTAAATATTCATGATATTGCTGCGATGGGAGGAGATGCACTTGCACTCGTGGACATCCTTTCCTTCACGGATGTAACGCTGATGCAGGAAGTGACACGAGGAATGGCAGATGCCGCAAGCCGTTTTGGCGTTCCGATCGTCGGGGGGCATCTCCATCCGGACACCCCCTATAACGTCATTGATGTGGCAGTTCTCGGTTCAGCACGACTGGACGCGGTCATCTACAGTGACAGGGCAGAGGATGGAGATGCGGTGATTGCAGCCATAGATCTCAATGGCCGTGTTCACCCTTCATGTGCCATGAACTGGGATTCTGTCACAATGAAAGATGCAAAAACCCTCAGATCCCAGATCGGCGTGATGAAAAAGCTGGGAGAGGCACACCTCGTCACATCTGCAAAGGACATCTCAAATCCTGGCATCATTGGAACCCTTGGGATGCTCCTTGAAGTAAGCAGGAAAGGAGCCAGTATTGATCTCCAGTCGATACCAATGCCCGACCTTGCATCACACAGAATCACCTTTGAGCACTGGGTACGCATGTACCCCGGAATGGGCTTCATACTCACCGCCAACCAGTCTCATGCAGAAGAGGTGCTGAAACTATTCCGTGAGGTTGGAATGGCCACCCGGATAATAGGAACCATCAACGATACACAGGAGCTTACCATCACCTATCAGGGAGAAAGCACCGAAGTCTTTGACTTCTCCCTTGACGGAATTATCGGATCGAGAGACTGGGGCAGGCCGTTATGAGAACGATAGGGATAGGGGCCCTGGAAGATTTAACCAGGGTTTATGAGGCATCCAGAAAGGCAGCTTCAGACAATCTCTTCGTCATCATATATACTACTCAGGAAGGGGCCGGGGAGGAGAACGAATATGTTCATTTCCATATATCACCAGATCCTATACATGCACTCATCAATTCCCTGCTGAAAGGAGAGATAGACGGGGCGGTGCGGGGAACACTGCCATCCGGCGACACACTCAGATCTCTCAGGGAAGCAACTGCCACTGCCTCCCTCGAGCGCATTGCGGTGCTTGAAACCCCGGAAGGAAAAAAATTCCTCCTCGCCCCTGTTGGTATTGATGAAGGATGGACTGCTTCGGACAAAGTGAGCCTGGCAAAAAAGGGGGTTGCACTTGCCGGACGCATCGGAATAGATACGACAATAGGAGTGCTCTCCGGAGGAAGGAAGAGTGATGTCGGCAGGAATCCCGTTGTCGATCGATCATTGGCCGAGGGAGAGCACCTTGCGGAACTGACCGGAGGAGTCCATGCCGGAATCCTGATCGAGGAGGCCGCCAACAGATATGGCATTGTGATTGCTCCTGACGGCATATCAGGCAACCTCATCTTCCGGACGCTTGTTCTTCTGGGTTCCGGGAGATCACATGGCGCACCTGTTGTAAATATCGATGTTACGTTCGTCGATACTTCGCGCGCATCTGATAATTACGAGAATGCCCTCAGGCTGGCAGCAGAACTGAGTGATTAGAAATATCTTCAGTATTGACTTTAATTCCAAAATAGATGTCAAAAAATACTTATTTTCAATGAAAAACCCTGAATTAACAATAACCCCCCACCATCGAGAAAGCGATAAATGGAAGAAAGATAGGGGCTGGATATACGAAAGCATTAAATATTTAACAATATACTCTTTCAATGGTGGTAATTATATGGCAGACCTACCAATTGCAGCTGTAGTAAGAATCGCAAAGAAGAATGGTGCAGAGCGTGTCGGAAGTGATGCAGCTGAAGCACTTGTTGCTAAAGCAGAAGCATACATCGCCGAACTCACCAGGAAGGCAAATCAGTACGCCCTTCACGCTGGTAGAAAGACGATCAAAGAGGAAGACATCGAGCTCGCCGCAAAGAGCGAGGCTTGATAGCACCTCTCTTTTCTAAAAAAATTCAGAACGTTCCTTTTGTACTTCGAATCTCTGATTCGTTTCCACTCTTTGTCAATGCCAGATTAAGGGCAATGCCAAATGCCTTGAAGATCGATTCGCAGATGTGGTGATCTGATCGGCCGGTAAAGAGGACATGGGCTGTAATTCCTGCATGGTGAACGAGAGAATAGAAGAAATGTTCAAAGAGATCATTTGAGATTCCTCCGGTCCCACTTCCAACAAATGACCCTTCAAAGACGAGGTACCCCCGTCCTCCACAATCAAGCGCCACCTCCGCCCGTGCTTCATCCATTGGTACAACAACACTGGCAAACCGGGTGATCCCGCGCCCATCTCCGATTACCTCTTTGATTGCCATTCCAAGGACGATTGCTATATCTTCGACAGTATGGTGGGGATCCACCTGGATATCCCCCTTTGCTGCAATAAAGAGGCCAAAACCCCCATGACGCCCGAATGATTCAAGCATATGATCAAGGAACGGAAGTGCCGTCAGGATCTCCCGGGAACCTCCATCAGGATCAAAGCTGATCGTTATATTCGTCTCTTTCGTCTCACGACTGATTTCAGCCTGTCTCATTGTATCTCCTCAAGAATTGCAGGGAGCGAGAGCATCCCATTATAGAGAGCCGATCCGAGAACAGCCCCCGCCACACCCAGTTCCCGGAGAATTCTCAGATCCGTTACATGTGAGACGCCTCCAGAGACGACCACAGGGCATTTCACCGCATCCATAACCCGTTGTATAGGATCAACGGCGATCCCCTCACAGAGACCCTCTACATCGACATTGGTGAAGAGGAGAGAACCAGCACCTTCATCCTCAAACCGTTTGGCCCAGACAGAGACCTCACCAGCAGTCTTCTCCCAACCATGAATTGCTATCTCACCACCACGGGCATCAACACCCGCCATGATCCGTTCACTTCCATGTTCCTCAGACAGCCGATTGATAATTGATGGATCATCTGCTGCTGCCGTTCCGATGATGACGCGGTCCACACCCAGTGAAAGCCACCCGGTTGCATCGGATTCGGATCGCATACCACCGCCAAGCTGGAGAAATACATCAGTTTCAGTTATCAGCTCACGTATAACATCCACATTCGCCCCCGCACTTCCAAAAGCACCATCAAGGTTCACGATATGGAGTGCTGTGGCACCTTCGTCAATCCAGCGAAGTGCAGAAGAGAGCGGCTGACCATATGAAGAAGCAGTCTCCCGCCTGCCCTGAACAAGCTGGACGCATCTTCCACCAAGGATATCGACTGCGGGAAATATCTCCATAACCATCACGGGATCATCCGCTGGACATCCATCACAAGGATATCCCGGGCACCGGCACGTTTGACCATATTGATCAACTGGTATACCCGCTCTTCAGCAACAACCACATGGACTGCGACAAGATTCTGGTCAGATGCAACCTCCATCACCGTGGGGCCGGAGAGGCCGGGGAGGATCGACCTGATCTCTTCCAGCCGGTTTCGACTGACATTCATCATCAGGTAGCACTGCCCTTTTGCCCGCAGAACACTCTCAAGTGCAAGGGCAATCTCATCAATCTTCTCTCGAAACTCAACAAAGGAGCTCCGGTTCGCAATGAGCCAGGTCGAGCTCTGGAAGACATCGGTCATAATCCTGAGATGGTTGGTTCTGAGTGTCGTCCCTGAACTGGTCAGATCCACGATCGCATCTGCAATTCCAAGGTTCGGGGCAGCCTCACAGGCGCCGGAGACAGAGACGATCGAGACATCAATACCATGTTCTGCAAAAAATTTTCGGGTGATCCCGGGAAACTCCGTTGCAATCTTCTTCCCCGCAAGATCACCAAGCTCATGATAGCCGGAATCCTCGGGAACAGCCACAATAAGACGGGCCTGTCCCATTCTGAGATCGAGTAATTCAAGAACATCAGATCCGCGTTCAGCAACCATATCCAGTCCGGTGATGCCGATATCAGCCACACCCTGGGCAACATATTCAGGGATGTCGATCGGACGAACATACAATATCTCAACATGAGGATCGACGGTTTTTGCGATCAACCGCCGATCCCCCGAGGTAGTGATATGGAGACCGCTCTTCTCGATGAGATCGGAGATAGGTTCGGCAATCCTTCCCTTGTTCGGGATTGCCAGCCTGATCATATCAGAAGGTCCTGAGTTCACCTTTGATAACCCTCTCGGTGATACTTGAGATATTCTCCAGCCGGTTATTGACGATCTCTTCAACGTCACGGGAGATTCTGCCAAAGTCAGCACCATCATCCGGAATAATCTGGACACTCGCTACGAGAGGATGATCGATCGGGTGGCCAATCTGTGAGAGGAGACGGACGTACATCTCGGTGATTCCATCAACCTTACTGCACGCCTCCTGTGCAATCTCGGTTGATAGGAGGTTATAGATCTTTCCGATATGGTTGATCGGGTTCTTTCCGCTTGCTGCCTCCATACTCATCGGCCGGTTCGGGGTAATCAGTCCATTGATTCGGTTACCACGTCCAACCGATCCATCGTCACCCATCTCGGCAGATGTTCCATTCACTGTCAGGAAGAGGCTCTGATTTCCGATATCGTCAGCGGTATTGACCGCAACAGAGACCTTCCGTTTGGTATGGCGCCGGGCAACTGCCTCAAGTCTTTCCTTCATGATCTCGATGACCTCAACATAATCATCGATGGATGAACAGTAGCGGTCGACCATGGCTGATGCGATGGTGTAGGTCATCTCATCACCATGGCGAAGACCCATGATCTTGATATCATACCCGATCGCCGGATTTTTCGGACGGAGAACAGAAGCAATCTCCTGATCCATTGCGAGCACGATCTGTTCAACTTCAGAGAACGGTGCATGCCCGACACCAAAGGAGGTGTCATTTGCCCGGGGAACAGTGTTGCCGCCACAGGTTTTGAAGACATCACAGAGATCAGTGGAGCCGTCACCCATCCGGCAGTCAACAATAATATCCCGTTCCATGTTCAGTGTAGGAAGGGTCTCCTTCAGGTATTTCCTGGCTGCTTCAACTGCTATTGCATCGGTTGGGATGACACGTCCCTCAAAACACTTTGTTGCTCTTCCTGTCAGCAGGAGATAGATCGGCCGGACGATCTTTCCACCGCCAAATGACGGGAGGGAGGCTCCGGCAACAACCTCACCCTGATCGGTGTTGTGGTGGAGGACTGCTTCGCACTGGTTTTCATATTCACGGCAGAGCGCGCGGCTGATGGCCTCTGCCACTCCGTCTGCGATACTATCAGGGTGCCCGATACATTTGCGTTCAACAAGTTCAATAGCCTGTTCTTCAATCGGCATCTGCCGGAGTGATTCAACGTTGATAGTGCGTTTCATGAGAAGCCTCATTTTGGTTCTGTCAGCATATAAAAAAAGACTGGATTTGATTTAACAGTGTTCATCTGGTCAGCGCCACCTCGGATCTTAGCGTGAGCTGGCAGACACCATCACGGAAGACCCTGACAAGTCCGCCGCTCTCGGATACGGTAATTCCGACAGCTGACACATCACGTGTAATCGCAGCTGTTGCCATATGGCGGCCGCCAAGCCCTGAAGGAAGGCTTACTCCACGCGAATCGGCATCGATATAGCGACCTGCTGCGGTGATGTACCCTTCTTTGGTGATGATAAAGACGCCATCAAGCTGTGCAAACTCCTTGACGCTCTCCCAGTTCTCACGATTCCTGATATCACAAACGGACAGGGGGTGACCTGCATAGGGATTCAGGATTGCCTGGTGCGAACGGGCAAGGAGGGATGAGCCATCCCCGATGATAAACGCGGTGCCGATATTTCGTCCTTCTCTTCCTTCATGCGCAATCTCAAGTGCAAGAGCAAGCGCGGAATGGAGGATATCAGATGGAACAATATCCTCATAGCTGGCGAGATCAAGATAATCGCGCCCTTCCCCGACATCATAAATGAGAATGGCAAACGGAAAGACACCAACGATCTTCCCGCTTGCAACCTCGGTTCTGAGATGATACTGGACAACTGCATCAAGGATATGATGTTCGCAGAAGAGCAGGAGTTCCTGCATATTTTTTTTGATCATCAGCTCGGGCTGATACTCCTTTACCCAGATGACCGGCACATCAGAGTCAAAAGGCTGCGATTCAAGGAAGGAAAGTATGGCGATGGCATCAACTGAACGAGCAAGATCCGCTGCTGCCGCCATCAGTACCTGGTCTTTCTCTGCGATCATAACAGTTCGCTTATTTTTTGGGGAAGTTCGGAGGGGCGTGCTACAACAGTAATTCCCATCGCCTCCAATCGTTGTATCTTTGACAATGCATCACCTTCACCCCCTTCGATGATGGCTCCGGCGTGACCCATCCTCTTCTCTTTTGGAGCGGAGACGCCTGCAATATATGCAACCAATGGCAGATCGAGCGAGAGTGCTGCTTCGGCTCCCTCAATCTCAAGTGCACCTCCAACCTCACCGATAAGGATGACTGCTTTGGTATAAGAATCTTTGCTAAACTTCTCAATGCAATCAACAAAGGTTTCACCTATCACCGGATCGCCCCCGATCCCTACGACCGTACTCTGACCGATACCAGCCCTGGTGAGCTCATCAACCACCTCATAGGTCAGGGTTCCGCTCCGCGAAATGACCCCGACAGGTCCACGTGTAAAGAGTGGAGAAGGCATGATTCCAAGCCTGCATTCACCCGGAGAGAGGAGACCCGGGCAGTTTGGACCGATGACGGCCGATCCACATGAACGTGCATAGGCAACTGCCCTCATCACATCATGCACCGGGATATGCTCGGTGATAGCAACGATCGTTCCAATCCCGGAATCGGCAGCCTCCATGATTGAGTCTGCCGCAGCACCTGCCGGGACAAAGATGACTGACGCGTCGGTGTCATGAGCAGCCTGCGCCTCCCGGACGGTATCATATACCGGAACACCATGGACTTCCCGGCCACCTTTTCCGGGGGTCACCCCGGCAACAACGCCTGCACCACCGACCGATCGGGCATACTGGTTCATCAGATCTATGTGGAAGGCGCCCTGGTTGCCGGTTGCACCCTGGACAAGGATACGTGTCTGTTTATCGCAGTAGATCATGATGATGCCTCCAGAACAGCCGCTGCAACTGCTTCTTCCATCGTATCAAGCATCCGGTAGCCTGCCCCCTCAAGGAGAGCCCGCCCTTCTGCTTCGTTTGTTCCTGCAAGCCTGACGATCACCTGCTGTGAAACCCCGGCTGCAATAATGCCACGGGCCACCTCATCACACCGGGTAATCCCGCCAAGCAGATTGACAATGATCACCTTCACAGTCGGAACCGATGCAACCAGCCTGACAGCGTGCAAGACCCGATCCGAACCGGCACCACCTCCGACATCAAGGAAATTGGCTGCGGCCCCTTTATGGTGGGAAATGAGGTCAAGGGTTGCCATAGTGAGGCCCGCACCATTTCCGATCACCCCAATCGACCCGTCCAGTTCAACATACGAGAAGCCATGCGACTCTGCCTCGGCCTCGCGTTCGGTCAGATCACGGTTCCCGGTGATCCCCTGCCTGGCAAGGGCATTATCATCGATGATCAGTTTTGCATCAGCTGCAAGAACACCGGACGGGGTGACCACAAGTGGATTGATCTCTGCGAGAAGGGCATCTTTCTCACGGAATGCACGGTAGAGCGACGAGATAACCGGTATAATCTCTTTTTCACATCCACGGGTCAGATACCTGAGAATAAAGCCGGGAACTTCCTGGAAGAGTGGTGAAACATGTGCGCTCCTGACCGCATCCGGCCGCTCCCCGGCGGTCACCTCAATCTCAACACCGCCAGATTCAGCAAAAAGGATCACAGGGGACCTGGTGCTCCGGTCAATGGCAATTGATACAAAATATTCTTTCTGAATTGGAAGCCGTCCCTCCACAAGCACTTCTTTCACCGGGAGGCCTTTAATCTTTTTTTGGAAGAGTTCGGTTGCAACAGCTTCTGCATCATCTGCCGTTGCCATCAGGATGCCCCCGGCTTTACCCCTGCCACCAACATCGACCTGTGCTTTCAGCACCGCCGAACCGCCGATCTTTTTGCAGGCAGCCGATGCCTCTCTGGCACTGGTGATCAGGATGCTTGGGGGAATCGGGATTCCGAATGTCGAAAAAACCTTTTTTGCTTCGTATTCAAGCAGTTTCATGCATCTCCTCCTTTCTGCAGGATATCACGGCCCAGATTCAATGCCCGGATGTTGAGCTCTTCGGTCCCTTTTGGAACGCTGTCAAGGACAGCCCGCTCCATCGCTTCGAAACTGACCATTCCGGTTGCAGAAACAAGAGCACCGAGCATCACAATATTGGCCACAATCGGCTTTCCAAGCACTTCTTTTGCCTGCATCGTTGCCGGAATCTCTATGAAACGGCACCGTGGCCGCGACTGGACCAGTCCCGAATCGACCAGCATCAGGGCAGATTCCGGTGCTGCTGCACCAAACTTTAAAAAACCCGCCTCAGACATGATCACATAGAGGTTTGGCTGCAGAACCTTTGGATACTGGATCGGATCGCTGCTGATGATCACCGTGCTTGAAGATGCCCCGCCACGCGCCTCCGGCCCGTAACTCTGGGACTGGACGGCATATTTCCCATCGTACATCGCTGCTGCCCGCCCGAGGATAACGGCAGAGAGGATGATTCCCTGGCCGCCAAATCCCGAGAATAAGACTTCATACTTCATTCATTCACCCCAAGCGCAGGGCGGTTCCGATCTGTCAGTGTTCCGACAACAAACATATCGTCCGGGATCGGTTTTCCTTCCGCGAGGAGACGATCACGTTTCTCTTTCAGGAGTGCATGATCCTTCATCGCCGATATCATCGACTGCACATCACGGAGCCTGTTCCGCCTGCCATAATTTGTCGGGCACTGGACGACGACTTCAATAAACGAGAGCCCCGGTCTCTGAAGGCCGGTCTTAATCGCCTGTGTCAGCTCTTTGACGTGATACGATGTCCAGCGTGCCACATAATTCGCACCCGCAGCAGATGCCAGTTCGCAGAGATCAAAGGGGTTTTCCTCCATGCCATAGGGAGTGGTTGTTGAGACGGCCCCCTTTGGCGTACAGGGGCTTCCCTGGCCGCCCGTCATCCCGTAAATCTGGTTATTCATGCAGATGACGGTGATATCGATATTCCGGCGGCATGCGTGGATGAAATGATTTCCTCCTATTGCCGAGAGATCCCCGTCACCGCTGAATACGACCACATTGAAATCCTGTTTTGCCATCTTCACACCGGTTGCAAAGGGGATGGCTCTGCCATGCGTGGTATGGAGCGAGTCGGTTTTGATATATCCCGACGCCCGTGACGAGCAGCCGATCCCGGATACAAAGACCGTATCATCGATCTTCCAACCAAGAGAATCGACTGCCTCAAGGGTGCAGTTGATGATGGTGCCATTTCCACATCCGGCACAGAAGATATGAGGCAGGCGGTCCTCCCTGAACCAGTCTTCAGCGCTCATTCATGTTCCTCCGCTGATTTCAGAAGATATGACGGAACATGGAGTGCTCCTCCAAGCCGCGGAATCGGGATAACCGGCTGATCGACATGCCGCTGAATCTCACGTGCAATTTGTCCGAGATTCATCTCAGGAACCAGAAATACTCGTGCATTTGTGAATTTCTTCAGGAGACCTTCCGGGAATGGCCAGACCGTTCTGAGATTTAAATGTCCATACGATTTCCCGGGTGCATCCAGGAGAGCCTGGCGAACCGCACGTGTCGGTGCACCATAGGAGATGAAAACGATCTCCGCTTCAGGGTTGACAATATCATAATCTGCAATCTCATGACGTGCTCGTTCGACCTTCTCTACAAGCCGCATCACCAGCTTCTCGTGGAGATCGGGATCGGTGGATGCAGGATATCCTTTCTCGTTATGGGTAAGTCCGGTCACATGGACCCTGTGCCCTTTGCCAAACGGAGTGAATCCGGGGACGAGATCGTCTTCTGGTTCAAACGGAAGCATACCTTCCCTGATCGTTTTTGGAGGGATACATTCAACCTCATCGGGGAACTCCACCCGTTCCCGGAGATGGCCGATGATCTCATCGGACATCAGGAAGGCCGGAACCCGGAACCGATCTGCAAGGTTGAATGCTTTCACCGTAAGGTTAAACATCTCCTGAACTGTCGATGGGGCAAGAGCAATCACGCTGTAATCACCATGCGAGCCGAACCTGGCCTGAAGCATATCCCCCTGGGCAGCCATCGTCGGCTGACCGGTTGAGGGGCCTCCGCGCTGGATATTAATGACAACACAGGGTGTTTCGGTGAATGCTGCATACCCGATATTCTCCATCATCAGGGAGAAGCCGGGACCACTTGTTGCTGTCATCGACCGAACACCTGTCCATGCTCCTCCGATGATCGCAGCCATGCTGGCAAGCTCATCCTCCATCTGGATGAAGGTGCCTCCAAGTTTTGGAAGGCGGCGGGCCATCTGCTCTGCAACCTCGGATGACGGAGTGATCGGGTACCCTGCAAAGAACCGGCATCCTGCCGCCACTGCACCTTCTGCACAGGCATCATTCCCCTGCACAAAGTTAATGCGCGTCAATATTCGATCACCACCTTATGGGATTCGAACGGCGCCTCCTGCACCCATCTGATCGCCTGGTCAGGGCAGATCATCTGACATACTCCACAGAGGCGTCGCTGGTACAGATGCTGGAGACGGCAGTTTGTACACCGCCCGGGTCGATCCAGCTCAGGTACAAAGACACCCCGCTTATTCGGCCTCTGCCCCTCCTGGAATATGTTATATGGGCAGACCATCACGCAGAGGTTGCACCCTTTACACCGTATATCATCGATAACCAGTTTCATGCAATGGAAACCCTCGCATATAGAATTGTGCGGCTATTCAATAAGCACTTGCGTATCAATACATTCATCATCGCACCTGATCCCTGATCCATGCATCATACCGTTCCCGTGCCCTTTCATCCACCCTGGAGAAGAGGTTGCCCCCGACTGCATCAATGCCGACAACCAGCGGGAGATCGGTGACCTCGATCACCCAGATCGCCTCGGCCATCCCAAGATCCGGATAGAAGACACCGGTGAGTTTCATGTGGGATGCCGCAAGGGCCGCACATCCTCCGGTGAATGCAAGGTAGATGGCCCTTCCCTTCAGGGATTTTGAGACTTCCCCACTCATTCCTCCTTTTCCAATCAGGCAACGGACACCTGCATCGAGGAGGAAACCTGTCAGGCTGTTCATCCGGGCAGAGGTGGTCGGGCCTGCGGCGATGATCCGATCATCCTGGATTACAGGTCCGCAATGGTAGATCGCCGCTCCCTTTGGATCAAAGGGGATTTTTTCTTTCATCATTCTGAGATGGGCTTCATCCCGTGCCGTGTAGATGGTTCCTGATAAAAGAACAGAATCTCCTGCCCTGAGAGCGAGAATCTCATCCCCAAGTGGAGTTTTGATCTTCATAAACTCACCTTCCGTGTCGCCCGCCTGCATGCCCAGCACTGGATATTTACAGCAACCGGAAGGGATGCGGTATGGCAGTGGGCCTTCTTCACCTTCACGGCAAGAGCAGTTGTACTCCCCCCAAGCCCCATCGGACCGATTCCAAGGTTATTTATCGCAGTACAGATCTCCATTTCATAGGTATCCATCACATCTATCGGGAGGAGGAGCGCCTCTTTTGCAAGAGCAGCAGCATGATCAAATGTCCCTCCGATACCAACACCGACCACAACAGGAGGGCATGGCCGACCGCCTGCCAGCAGCACAGTTTCAACAATAAATGCAGGGATCTCATTTCCCTGTGAAGGAAGGAGCATGCCGATCCGTGAGACATTCTCGGATCCTGCTCCTTTCGGAAGGACAGTGATGGTGAGATCAGATCCTTCTCGAATATGGATCGGCGGGATTGCAACACCGGTATTATCACCACTGTTCTGCCGTGAAACCGGATCGACTGCATTTGGCCTGAGAGGAACAGAGAGGGTTGCACGCCTGACCCCGTCATAGACAGCTTCCCTCAGGTCTGCTTCATGTACGGGATAACAATGGGGTACCGTCATATAGATGACGGCAATTCCGGTATCCTGGCAGAGAGGGAGATTCAGTCTTTCGGCCTCGGATATATTGGTGCGAATATTGGCAAGCTCCCCTCGGGCCACCGGATCGGCTTCCGAATCGTATGCAGCAGCAATTGCAGCCTTTACATCCGGGGGAAGGAATACCTCAGCCTCATGGATACAGGCAAGAGTCGCATCCGACACGGCCTTTCGGAGCATCTGCTCTTCACGGGCATTCATACCGCCTAATGAGTTGCGAAAGGTGATAAAACTCGTGAAATATGCAGGTAAAAAAAAGATATTGAATGGTTTTAGTTCGTCTCTTCGATGACAACACAAACAGGTGTTGGAAGTTTGTGTCCGCCGTGGAGAAGCGCATACTTTGCTTTCTCAACATGCTGGGGGGATGTCCAGATGGTGAAGATACGCTGTCTTTCATGTACACGTGCCGCAGTTCCGACGGCCTTTCCAAATGCAAGGCGCATTCCTTCTGAAACACGGTCTGCACCTGCGCCGGTTGCCTGTTTGTTCTCCCTGAGAACATGATGGGGATAGACACGGAGCTTCATATGGAAGTTGCTCCTGCCCACTTCCTTCATAAGGCGACGATTCATGTTCACACGGGCAGCTTCAAGGGCTGTGTGACGAAGCTGACATGCCTCTTTCACCTCAAGGTGGAGGGCAACCGGGAATTCTTCCTTCAGATTCCCCATATCAAACTGGACAATCTTCAGACCCGGGACACCACCCATATATTTCCTGCGTGTATATGCCTTCTTTGAAATGGCCCTGTACATCTTTGCTGGTTTTCGTACCATGTAAAAAACTCCTCGCTATGAAAATATGCTTAATAAAATGGATGGTATGAGGTATAAAAGTTATTGGCCGTCCTCGAGACGATCAATCAATTCCAGCACATCCCGGCGGAGGCCAGCAAACTCGATACTGGTTCTGTCGCGGGGGCGGGGGATATCGACATCATAGATCCCGGCTATCCGCCCCGGTCGTGGGGAGAGTACCATGATCCGATCGGCTAAATAGACCGCTTCATCCACGCTATGCGTTACAAAGATAACCGTCTTCTTCGTCTTCTCCCAGATCAGGAGGAGCTCTTTCTGCATCCGGTTTCGTGTCTGCGCATCGAGGGCGCCAAATGGCTCATCCATCAGGAGGACAGCAGGATCGGTTGCCAGCGCCCGTGCGACTGCTACACGCTGCCGCATACCTCCAGAGAGTTCATACGGGTAACTATCACCAAATCCTTCCAGACCGACAAGACCGATGAAGCGGGTTACGATCTCCTCGCGCTCTTCATGTGGCATCCCGCGCATCTGCAAGCCGAAGCCCACATTTGCCCGGACAGTTCGCCAGGGATAGAGCGAATATTCCTGAAAGATCATGGCAAGCCGCGGATCAGGGCCGGTGACCGGAGTCCCCTCAACCTCAATCTCCCCCGATGTCGGATGATCAAGACCGCCGATCATCCGGAGAAGGGTGGTCTTCCCACACCCCGAGGGGCCGAGGATGCAGAGGAACTCACCTTTTGCCACCTTGGCGGAGATATTGTCAAGAGCGATGAGCGGCTCATTCTGTCGCGCTGTAAAGGTTTTGCTGACATTCCTCAGGACAACAGTCATCTGTTCATCTCCTGCCACTGGAACTTCCGCTTCTCAACTTCACGGAAGAGGATATCAACCGCAATTCCGATGATGCCGATGACGATCATACCGGCGATGATCACCTGCACCTGCCCCCAGTTGTACGAGTACATGATCAGGTACCCGATACCTGAGGTGGTGCCCGGGAGCATCTCAGCTGCGACAACACACATCCAGGCAATCCCAAACCCAACCCGAAGACCGGTCCAGATTGCAGGGGCAGCAGCAGGCAGGATCACATAGGCAAGGAGTTTCCATCCTTTTGCACCATAGACCCTCGCTGTCTCGATCCATGTCCGGTTCACCCTCCGTACACCGTCTATGCTATTGATCAGAATCGGGAAGAATGACCCGATGAAGATGATGAAGACGATTGAGAGAAGACCAATCTTAAACCAGGCTAACGCTAAGGGAATCCATGCAAGCGGAGGGATCGGGCGGAGGAGCTGGATGATCGGGTTTACCAGCTCTTCGACAGTACGGTAACGCCCGATAATAATCCCAATCGGAACTGCACAGAGAACCGCCAATCCAAAACCCAGCAGAACTCTCCAGACAGAGAGTAGTGCATTATCGATGATACTCCCGCTTCCAAGGATATCTGCTGTTGGGCTCAGCAGGACCGCAGCAACAGACGCCGGTGTCGGGAGAATGAATGAATTATTGATCAGAATTGCAGCAACTTCCCACGCAAGGAGAAGAAAAAAGGGAGGTAATACTTTTAGATACCATCTCATCAGACTTCTTTCACCACCACACCACTGTCCTGGAGCGCATATTTTATCTGCACATCCTGGATCGAGCCACGTATTGGTGCGGCAATCTTCAGTGGCCGACCCTCAGCAGAACGTGCATCAGCCCATGCGATGAATGAATCCCAGTCATCGACCGGAGCAGATGCCGCAACAACAAGGCCTGATCCTTCATTCTGTGTTGGAAGCAGGATCTTAATAGCCATTCCCTTGTCAATCGCAGAGATTGTTGGCGGGGTGCCTGCATAGGAGAGCTGGATAGCGTCGGTTCCCATGAGTGTCATCAGCTGGGCACCACCTTCACCCTGGACGAGCCTGACTTCGGCGATGGTCTCCCCATTGACGATTAAATCGGCAACATCGACCTTTCCCGGGGCAGTTGACCGGGGCTTCAGAGCAATCCCATAGTTCTCATCGAAATATTCCCAGTCTTTGATAGCAACAAAGAGGGGCGCATCATGATCAGATGGAAGGTACCCGAGGGAGACTGGACGTGTCAGCTTGTCAGGAGTTGTGATCTCGCCTGCATCAACCATCGCCCGTGCAGCTTCGTAATGAGAGAAGTCATAGAGTGTGGCACGTACGTCGGCAGTTGAGGCATCCTTAAGGCTTCCTGTCAGATAGCCGATCTCGCGGAGCGCTTCGATGAAGCGATCATTGCTCTTGAGCCACTCTTCAGAGGGCTCGGTTGAGAACCGGATTGTTGGTATCGAATGGGCAAGAACATCCTTTGAATTGACCTTGACATCACCAAAGGTCATAGTCCCGCCACCAAAGAGCCAGTTGGCGGAGACCTCAGCGGCACGATCAGGGTTCTCCTGGACGTAGTTACCTGAGAGAATAAGGAGTGCAGCAAATGCATTCACAAGATCAGGGTTTGCTGCCATGAAATCCTCGCGTGCAGACAGGGCATCACAAGTGTGATCTGTCCAGGTACCTGCTGGCGGAAGATCCTGGGAGTAGCTGACAACAGTTCCAATACCCGAAACCTCAGCTACAGAGACGAAGGGTTGCCATACCATGTAGCCGTCGATCTGGCCGGTCGAGAGCAATACAGGCATCTGCCCGGTTGCCGTATACATGATACCTACTTCACTCTGCATACCATCAGGGGGAGTTACCGGTACTTCTTCTGTGACGCACCCCGCAACCAACAGGGCAAGTGCAAGAAGAGTTATGATACACCCTAACACCTTCATTTTCATAAGTAGGAATGGTGAGGTAGACTATATAATCTATTGGATTTCGGAATTTTGTAGACGTAATAGAGATCTTTTGCCCAAAAATTCTACAAAACGAGAATCTTTTTCTGAAGAAGATTACCACACCCCTTCCCGAATAGAATCAATTTCTACGAAGAGATAATCAGTTTTCAGGTACCATCATACCTGAAGAGGAAGAGGATGCGACACGACCAGATACGGGAAGGGAGGCTTACCGGGGAGCGGAACACACTCATTGCCCGATACCTCTCATCGATGGAAGCTGACCGGAGGATCGCCTCACCGGATCTCCGGGTGGATATGGCTCACCTGGTGATGCTGAACCGGCAGGGGCTGATAGCAAAAGAGCATGCACAGAAGATTGCAACAGCCCTTCACAGAATGTATACCGAAGGTATCCCGGATGAAGCATTCGATGAGCGTTTTGAAGATATCCATGCGGGAATAGAGGGGGAGTTGATTGCAAAAGCCGGTATCGATTCCGGTGGACGGCTTCACCTTGCACGCTCACGAAACGATGAAGTGGCCACCTGCCTCAGGATCAGGGTGCGTGAGGATATTCTGGAGATCCTGACATCAGTTGCCACACTCAGGGAGGTTCTCATCCGGCGAGCAGATGAGCACACAGGAACAGTTATGCCGGGCTTCACCCACCTCCAGCATGCACAGCCGACAACACTCGCCCACCATCTCCTTGCATATGAAGAAGCGTTCTCCAGGAGTGCAGAGCGACTTCTCGAAACCTTTGCCCGTGTGAACCGATCGCCACTTGGATCCGCCGCATTTGCCTCGACTGGTTTCCCGATCGATCGTGAGATGACCTGTCGGCTGCTTGGGTTCAACAGCATCCTTGGCAACTCGATGGATGCAGTATCAGGGAGGGATTTTGCACTTGAGATGCTCTCAACCCTCACCATTCTGATGGCAGATGCAAGCAGGCTCTGCGAAGAGCTGATCCTCTGGAGCAGTGCCTTTGTAGAATTTGTCGAGCTTGATGACATATACTGCTCGACCAGTTCGATCATGCCGCAGAAAAAGAACCCGGACTGTGCCGAGATTATGCGCGGGCACGCCGGAACAGTCGCAGGGGCATTCCAATCCGCACTCGTCTGTATGAAGGGTCTCCCCATGAGCTATAACCGCGATCTCCAGACCCTGACACCACATCTCTGGAATGGGATCTCCCATACCGCTGCAAGCATGGAGATTCTTGCAGGAATGATGGATACGGCAGTATTCAATGTTGAAAGGATGTATCGTGAGAGTGACCGGGGCTTTTCAACCGCAACCGAGCTTGCCGATACACTTGTGCGTGAGTTTGGGCTTCCATTCAGAACAGCACACAACATTGTCGGCCGGGCTGTCCGCTCGAAAGAGATCACCCTGACGGTAATCGAAAGAGCTGGTAAAGAGATCTCGGGCATCTCTCTTCAGGAGATGGGGCTTACAGAAGATCGAATTCGAGATGCACTCGATCCCGGCCTCGTAGTTGCCGCGAAGAAGGTTGCCGGAGGACCTGCAGAAGAGGTTATCTGTGATGCGATACGGATACGCTCAGGTATTCTGAAAGATCATAATGAGACGATGCAGATGCAGAGAAGAGCTTTACAGGATGCTGAAGATGAGCTTGTCTCCATGATACGGGGGCTTATTGAAGCATGAAGACCGGAGATCTTGTTTCCTGCACCATTGGGGGGAAGATGCTTGAGGCTGTGTATATCACAGAACGGGATGAGAGGGCTGTCCTGAAACTCTCCTCAGGGTATAATATCGGGGTGCCCATCTCTGAAGTCAGGCATATCAGGGATGGGGAAGAGAGAAAAGGATTCGAACCGCCTGTAGTTCAGGATTCGAAATTACCAGAGCTTGCAATCATTTCAACCGGAGGAACCATCGCTTCCCGTGTGGACTACCGGACGGGGGCGGTAACAAGCAGATCAACAGCTGATGAGATCATCTCTGCGATTCCCCGGCTTGCTACAATCGGGCGTTTCCGAACCAGACAGCCATTCTCGATCCTCTCTGAAAATATGAAACCCTCAATGTGGATTGAGCTTGCACGTTGCATCTATGATGAGATTCAGGCAGGTGCCCGGGGTGTCATCGTCACTCATGGAACCGATACGATGGCATATTCGGCATCTGCGATCAGTTTTATGCTTGATACGCCGGTTCCCATCATCTTCGTCGGTTCCCAGCGATCAGCCGACCGCCCGAGCAGCGACAATGTGATGAATGCACTCTGTAGTGCTGCTGTTGCATCTGCGAACCTGGGCGAGGTCGCCATCTGCATGCATGGTACCGTCAATGACGATTATTGTGCTGTTCACCGGGCGACAAGGGTACGAAAGATGCATACATCGCGCCGGGATGCATTCCAGAGTATCGGAACAGAACCGATTGGAAGGATAACCTACCCGGATCTGGAGATATCGCTGCAGGCAGATGCCATAGGGAGAGGGGATCAGGTGCTGACTCTCAGGGATGCAATGGAGGAGAGATGCGCCCTTATCTCTTACTATCCCGGAATGGATCCGGCAGTCCTGGATACATATGCATCCTACAGGGGACTAGTCATCGCGGGAACCGGGCTTGGCCATGTCGGAACTGTGCTTATGGAGAGGATACGTGAGCTTGTCTGCAATGGAACAACAATCGTGATGACAACGCAATGCCTCCATGGAAGAGTCTGCGACCGTGTCTATGATACCGGACGCGATCTCCTCAGGGCCGGTGTTATTGAAGGAGAAGACATGCTCCCGGAGACTGCGCTTGTTAAACTGATGTGGGTTCTCGGGCAGACAGATGAAACCGGAGAGATCCGGCGGCTGATGCAGGAGAATCTGAAGGGTGAAATTATACGGAGGTCTGTGTATGGATTATAAGGTACTCGGCCTGACCGCAGGGATCGAGATTCACCAGCAGCTTGACACAGCTGAAAAGCTCTACTGCCGGTGTCCGACCATTCTCAGGAATATTGATGAGAGAAACGGTGAGATCCGCCGGTACCTGAGGGCGACGGTCTCGGAGATGGGTGGCATCGACCGTGCGGCAGAAGAAGAGATGAAACAGATGCGCTTCTTCTCATACTATGCCTACGATACCACCTGCCTTGTCGAGAATGATGATGAGCCGCCAACACCGATGAATCCGGAAGCCCTTCAGATCACCCTTACCATCGCAAAGATGCTCTCGATGAAGCCGATCTCACAGGTACATACAATGCGCAAGATTGTAATCGACGGGTCAAACACCACCGGCTTCCAGAGGACTGCTCTTGTTGCAATGAACGGAATTGCGCGTGGTAGCTGCCAGATTGATTCGATCTGCCTTGAAGAGGAAGCGGCCCAGAGAGTGACTGACAAGACATTCTCGCTTGACCGGCTTGGTATACCCCTTGTTGAGATCACAACCGCACCCTGTATGCATACCCCTGAAGAGGTGAAAGAGACCGCAGAATATATCGGCATGATCCTCAGATCGACCCGGAAAGTGAAGCGCGGTCTTGGAACGATCCGGCAGGATGTGAATATCTCAATCAGGGATGGAGCCCGTGTCGAGATCAAGGGGGTGCAGGAGCTTGACCTCATTCCGGAGGTTGTCTCCCGTGAAGTGGAGCGGCAGGTGAGCCTGCTTGCCATCAGGGACGAACTGCTCGGCAGTGGTGCATCTGTCCCGTCTGATGGGATCGACGTTACCGATCTCTTCTCATCCACACAATCAAAGGTGTTGAAGAAAGCACCATGCATCATGGCCTGCGTGCTGAAAGGGTTTGCCGGGATCGTCGGGCGGGAGATCCAGCCCGGACGTCGCCTTGGAAGCGAGATGTCGGATTATGCAAAGAAATGTGGCGTCGGCGGACTCTTCCATACCGATGAACTGCCTGCATATGGCATCACAGAAGATGAGGTTCTCGCCCTTCGGAAGCAGACTGGGGCAGGTGATGGCGACTGTGTGATCATCGTCTCAGGAACAGAAGAGCAGGCTTCATGTGCCATCAGACAGGCACTGAAGCGTGCAGGGATGGCACTTGAAGGGATTCCTGAGGAGACGCGAAAGATGCTTCCCGAAGGATCTTCAGCATACATGCGACCACTACCGGGAGCAGCACGGATGTACCCCGAGACGGATGTGCTGCCAGTTGAGATCACCCCCGGGATGATGGATGCCATTGAGCTTCCGGAACTGTTGACCGAGGTTGCGGCACGGTTTACCAGGGAGCTTGGCATCGATAGCGCACTTGCCCGGTACATCGCCTACTCAGACCGGCTTTTAACCTTTGAAAAAGCGATAGCAGCCGGCATTAAACCATCTCTGGCCGCTCGGACACTCATCTCAACTCTTCGTGAATTATCCCGCGAGGGTGTGGACTGTGGAGGAATTCCTGATGAGACGCTGATTGATCTCCTCTCACGCGTCAATAATGGGGAGGTGGCAAAGGAAGCTCTGCCCGATATCCTCCGTACCCTTGCAGCGGGGGCCCCACTCGAAGAGGCAATCCAGTCAGTGGGACCGACATTCTCTGTCAATGACCTTGAATACCTGATCGAAGAGATTGTTACCGAACGTGCAGAATTCATCCGCGACAGAGGAATGGCGGCGCTTGGTCCCGTGATGGGAGTTGTGATGAAAGAAGTCCGGGGCAGGATAGATGGGCAGATCGTTGCAGATGCCCTGAAGCGAAAGATAGAGAAGATGGTTTGAAAAGATATCTTTATCAAAAAGCCAGACAGTAGTTATAAGGAGTTTCATATGGGAAAGACAGGCAGCACAAACTGGCACCAGATAAAGGGAAATCAGGGACAGATCAGACTGGTTCCTCAGAAGAGTGGTGAGGCAAAGAAGCCGGGACCGAATCAGAGATTCAAGAGACACACCATCGTCAAGAAGCTTGAGCAGAAGATGGCGAATGCCCAGCAACAGGGCCGGGGAGGGCGCAGGGGAGGACATGTTGTCGACCCGCGTGTCCGGCGCCATATTCGCCGCTCGAAGAAGACGATGATGGGCGCAAAACAGAAATCCAGGCGGTAATAAAAGACTACCACCAACCTTTTTATATTCTTTTATCGCCTGTACATCCATATGGATGTCAGGAATGCAGTTCTATCATGGCAGTATGCTGAGTGTCTCAAGACAGGAATTATTCAGGTATCAAAGATGCTCATAAGCCTGCCGGATTATCCAAAAGAAGAGAGAACAGGCGGTCGAAGGATGTTGATCGGCATCATTGAGGAGGTACGTGCGGATGCAGAGAGGGCATCAGCGGAGACCGGGAATGCGGATTTTTCAAAAGTGGCTCACTCCCTCTCAGAGATGATCAGCCTCACCGAAAGCAGCCAGTTTGGTCTTGCAACAGAGCGGGCAGGCGAAGGCGTCTCTGCTGCAACAACAGTAGCACAGAAAGCCTGGGAAGTGCTTCATTCACATGGAATCCTCTGATTTTCTGGGTTTTCTGAGATCCCGTGGTTCAATCAGGAGCTATACCGGCGAGCAGATACCAAAGGAAGAGGTGGAGTATATCCTCAGGGCTGCTGCCACCTGCCCGACCGCAGGCAACCGGGAAGCGTGGGATGTGATCATCTGCAGGCAGGAGGATCTCCTTGAATCTCTTGCAGATGCGGCATTTAACCAGGAGTTTATTGCCCATGCAGGGACCGCCTTTGTCATCTGTGCAAATTATGTCAGATCGATGTCCAGGTACGGAGAACGGGGGATACTCTATGCAGTACAGGATGCAACTATCGCCGGATGCTACATGATGCTCGCAAGCCATGCACTTGGGCGTGCCACCTGCTGGATCGGGGCATTTGACGAGGAGGAAGTGAAGGATATTCTTGGAATTCCGGCTCATGCCCGGCCGGTTGCAATCATTCTGATTGGAGAGGGGAAGGAGCAGGCAGTATCGCCTGAGCGGATGCCCATTCACGAACATATGCATGAGGATTTTTGGTAAGTTGGAGATTCATTAGTATGGCAGATTATCATGTGACACTGGAATCGGCATGGATTGTTAAGGATGTAAAAACCGTTGATGATGCAATTGGGATTGCCATCAGCGAGGCTGGGAAACGCCTCAATCCGACGGCAAAGTTTGTCGAGGTTGAGATCGGGGCAACATCATGCCCAAATTGCGAAGAAGAACTGAATAATGCGCTTATGGTGGCAAATACTGCCCTTGTGGGCCTGACACTGGACATGAAGGTCTTCAAGGCAGAATCTGAGCAGCATGCCGAGCGTATCGCAAAAGCCACAATCGGAAAAGCACTCAGGGAGATCCCGCTCCAGGTTGTGGAAGTGATCGAGATATGATTCATGTCGTCGGCCATACGGCGACAGATCATATCTTCCGTGTCCCGCATCTTCCGGATCCAAACACCTCGACACAGATCCTCGATCACCAGATCTTCTTCGGCGGCGGGGCAGCAAATATCGCTGTTGGCATTGCAGTCCTTGGTGGAGAATCCACACTCGTCTCCGCCGTAGGAGGCGATTTTGAAGGAACAGATTATGACCGCTGGCTTCATTCACATCATGTCGGGCGGTACTTCTATATCGAGGAGGAGGGCCATACGCCCCTTGCCTGCATGTTCACCGATGAACGGGAGGATCAGATCACCTTCTTTGAATGGGGTGCATCTGAAGCTTTTACAAAGGCCGATCCGCCTGCCTTTGACTTTGTGCATATGGCAACCGCCGATCCCTCGTACAACGTGAAGGTCGCGGAGCGTGCAGGTTTTGCCTCTTTTGATCCCGGACAGGATATCCACAAATACAGTGCCGAACAGTTTGAGCAGCTGCTTGATTCGATTGATATTCTCTTTGCAAACCGGTATGAGGCAGAAATTATGGCCAGAGTACTATCGCATACTGAAGAGGAGCTGTCTGCACGCGTTCCTGTTGCGATCTTTACCCGGGGGAAAGAGGGGAGCAGACTCTACGAAGATGGTGCGCTCACGGTGATCCCATCAGTTCCGGTGACACTTGTTGACCCGACCGGAGCAGGCGATGCATACCGTGCCGGGTTCCTGACGGCATACCAGAAACAGCTGCCTCTTGAAGACTGCTGCCGGATTGGAACAGTCTGTTCGTCATTTGTCATCGAGAAGGCCGGTTGCCAGACGAACCTCCCGACATGGGAACTGATGCAGGAACGGCTGGATACATACGTTGGGTGATATTCACGTGTATGCGTCACTGACATCAGGTGGAAAGGATTCCGTCCTCTCGATCCAGCTTGCCCTTGATGCAGGGCTTGATGTCGGATATATCGTCTGTGTCAGGCCGGATAATCCGGACTCCTTTATGTTCCATTCATCAAACCTGGATGCGGTCCGCCTGATCGCAGAACGGGCTCAGATGGAGTACGTAGAGATTACAACCCATGGTAAAAAAGAGGAGGAGCTGGTTGATCTGGAGAAAGGGCTCTCTCTTCTTCCAATCGAAGGCATAATCGCCGGTGCAATCCAGTCGAAGTACCAGTATGATCGGGTCAGCACCATTGCCAGGAGGCTGGGGCTTTCTGTCTTCACCCCCCTCTGGCAGAAGGATCCGGACTGGATCATGGATGAAGTGGTACATCGGCTTGATGCCATCATCGTGGTCTGTGCAGCAGACGGGCTGGGTGAGGAGATGCTTGGCACCCATATTGATGCCGGACTGGTAGAGAGGCTGAAGCAGATCTCAGGGAAGAACCGGATACATATCGCAGGAGAGGGGGGCGAATACGAGACCCTTGCAATAAACGCACCTTTCTATAGCACCCCAATCAGGTGGAGAGGAGAAAATCGCAGGATTAATGCTGGCAGGAGCGAATTGATCCTGAACGGATTGTGGTAGATATGGCTCCGGGGGGCGACGTCAGGATCGAGAGATTATCACGGTTTATCTTTACCGCTCCTTCATGGCCGCAATCACTTCTTCTCATTCTTATTCTCGGTTTTTTAATAGACATGGCATTAATCCGGGCACAAGAGCCGATCTGGTTCTTTGGAACAATCGCATTTACCCTGCCCGCTCTTTTAGCTTTTCTCTTCACCCGTTTTACCATCAGGATCCAGGGCAAAGAGCTGGCCTGGAACCGCTCAGGGCTTCTTGCCCTGGCATCGGTGGTTATCGGGATCATAACAACAGCCTTTGCTGCTATCGGCGTAGATTCAGGGTTCTATCTTCCGATAACCTATGCAACAGGACTTGGCATGATCCTTTCGCTCCGGATGCCGGTGCTTGTCGCTGTTGCCGATTACCGGCTCAGGAGAATGATCATCCCTGCAGCACTCCAGAGCCTCTTTGGGCTCGGAGCCGGATACTATTATTTTGGGGGAGAGTTTGTTCTCTGGGCAAGCGGGCTTTTAATCATCTTTGGAATAGGCAGTTCCATATTCATCTGGCTCATTGATCGACCAATGAAACAGGCTTTTGGCCTGTCTGGACTGAGTTTTTTGAATGCATTCATTGCCCATATGACCGATGGATCAAAAACTCTTGAGGACTTCTTCTGCGAGATCGGCGAGGATGTTACGGTTCCGCAGGTGAGCCTCTTCTTTTCACGAGAAGGAGCAGGCGATGCGGTTCTTACTATACCAAATGTCCATCCCGGTCCGATGGGGGAGATCGGAAGTGCGAACCTCCCCAAAATCATTCACGATCGGTTTGATGAAGAGATCTTTGTCGCACATGGGTGTGCAACCCATGATTTCAACCTGGTTTCGGAGTCGGAAGCCGATACGATCATTGAGGCGTTGGAAAATTCCCGGAAAAACCTCTCATTTTCCAGGAGGGCAAGCAGGCCGGTCAGGACGCGATATGGAAGTGTCGAAATACTGACCCAGCGGTTCTCAGACTCGATACTGATGATCTCCACCCGTTCACCTGAAAAAACAGAGGATATCGACTTTAATATCGGGATGATGATCATGGCCGAGGGGCACCGGTGGTTCCGCGATGTTGCCTTTATTGATGCCCACAACTGTATGACAGAGGTCTCGTCACCGGTACTGCCGGCAACACCACTTGGAACAGAATATTACCGTGCAGCCCTCGCTGCGATGGAGAAAGCACTTACAGAACCACTTCTGCCGTTCTCTGTTGGGATATGCCACCGCCGTCTGCCATTTACACGGACGGAAGGATTTGGCGATCTCGGCATCCAGGTGCTTGCGATGAACGTAGACGATATCAAATCCGCCCTTATTCTCTTCGATGGCAACAATATCCATGAAGGGGTGAGAGAGGAGATACGGGATGCAATGAGTGATCTTGTTGATGAGTCCGAAATTATGACGACAGACACCCATGTTGTTAATACCGTGAGCGGAAAGAACCCTATCGGCCATATCATTCCTGTATCTTCAATCATCCCCCATGTCAGATCTGCTGTTCTTGAGGCACTTGATGACATGAAACCCGCAAAGTCAGCATCTGTGACAACATGGTGTGAAGGGCTCATCATCTTTGGCTCTCACCGGATCGCCCAGTTTGCAGGCACCGTGAATGCCATGTTGATCTTTATTCCCCCCTTAAGCCTTGGAATACTGATCCTTGCATTTATCCTCTCGATCCTGATGTTCTCGGTGATCGGATTGTACTGGTAGTAGTGTGCAAGCGAAGCAGAGTGAGCCGGGGGAGAGGGGATGTTTTGCAAACACCTTCCGAAGACCTTTTTAATGTGGCAGGCATATTATTATAAGCATTTCAGGGTGTTTGTGCTGGCAATGTACTCCCATTGCACGTCTCTGATAATGCGTCAGAAGCGCCTCAGTGGCTTAGCCCGGCATAGCGGCTGACTTGTAATCAGCAGGTCCCGTGTTCAAATCACGGCTGAGGCTTTTCATTTTTCGGATTTTGTGCACAATAGGAGAGTTATTCTGTTTTTTTAAGGATGGAAAAGACCGGTTTTCCGGGAGCGGCTGTTTTCATCGTACGGAGTGCATACGTAGCCGCTACAAGTGAACCGAGAGTGTTTCCGATCATATCGAAGAAGGTATCCTCTGCTCCCGGATTATAGGTGGAGCCGGTCAGAGCGTCAATGGTAAGCTCGCCGATCTCCCATCCGACACCAAAAACGAAGACAAGAAAGATTATTCCTGTAATGATATGAGATGGTGAGAGCCGGACACCCCTCATGCCAAGATAGAGGTAAGTCGAGAAGAGAACCAGGCCAAGAGCAAAGCCTGAGATGCAATGGGCCACCTTATCATAGTAGGGAGCATCTGTCCAGTAATACTGGTTTATTCCACCAACCACATGGAAGAGGAGAGCGATGGCCACGGCAAGACGGGTGCCTGTTGGGAGCTGGATGGATAAAAAGAACTCCATGAGAGATGGAATGAGTATAAGAGCCATAGAGATGATGGCAACAGAAAAACGGACGGTATCTTCATTGAGAAAAGCCTTCCAGGCAAACCAGATGATAATCAGTTCCAGAATACCTAAACAATAGTGTTCGATGGTTTGAACATTCATGTGGAGCTGTGTAGAGTGTCAATGTAAGCCCATTTAAGGATATTTACAGGACATGGACCAAATGGATTGATATTCAGAGATGTCCGGGATGATCAACTGCTCTATACTCCACCGATTATACGGTACAAAAGGTTCATTGCTTCTGCAAAAATATAGGATATTCTCCTATCGTGGCAAAGCACGACGAGGAGATCAATTATGCCCAGAGGGGGTACTCCTCGCCGGTACCTGTATCTGCTATTGGGGGTAATAATTCTTTGCCTCTCTTATCTCCGTTGAACGGCTCTTTAACGCCCGCTTTGAGAGAGGGGGACCAAAACCAGTCTTAAACCTTCTCTCGAGCATCAGCCGCCATGATATACTGAATAAGATTATGACGATCAAAGGGTACCTGGCAGTTGTCGGGAGAAAGAATCAGACGAGGAGCTTGCTGAGTACCTTGAGGAGCTGAAAGTCGCTGCTGATGCGATAGAGAGACAGATCGAATTTACCCGCCAGTATGACCAGATCGCTGTCAACGAACCTGAGTGGATCTCGCTATCCGGCCTCCCCAATGTGATCGACGACTCCACGTTACCAATCACCTCTGATTGTGATCCAGTGTTGATCGATGCTGAGCCGATGATCGAGAAGGTATTTATGAACCTCTATGATAACTGCCTCAGGCATGCAGAAGGGGTAACAGGCATCACTATTCAATGCCAGGAGACAGATGCCGGCCTCATCATCACTTGGGAAGATGACGGGCCGGGTAATCCCATATGATCAGAAAGAGAAGATCTTTGAGAGTGAAGTTGGAAAACATACAGGTTTTGGCCTTTTCCATGTCAGAGAGATCCTTGAGATTCCCGGAATTTCCATTTCAGAGACCGGGATGCCCGGAGAGGGAACGAGGTTTTAAATCCAGGTTCCAAAAGGAGGGTTTCGGATTCAGCCTTCAAAGGAAAAGAGGATTTCAAACTGAGGAAGAAAGAGTCCCATCTTCTAAAAAACCATTGCGCCTGAGATCAGATCCTCAGAATGAGCCTCGGCTCACAGCCCCTCCGCCGGCAGTTTCGGCAGTGCATTTCTGTAATGCCAGAAGATGAGTGCCAGAACCACATACAGGACAGGAGCAAACCAGCCAAATTCTCCAAGCATCATCTCCCCGGAATCGGTCATCTGTGTAATCGCCGGGTAGAACTGCTGGATAAAATAGTTCCAGAAGCCATGGAAGAGTACAGCAACCCAGACACTTCCCGACATAAGGCGGAGCCAGGCTAGGATGAGTCCTGCACCCATCACCGAGGGTATGAAGACGGCAAGAGAGAAGGCAAGAGATCCGGCCCCATGATAGGATCCAAAGATGATCAGCGGGAAGTGCCAGACCGTCCATATGCCGCCAGAGATCAGTGCGAGGGGTGTGAAACTCTGGAACCGGGCAAGTTCGGGAACCAGGAACCCCCGCCAGCCAAACTCCTCACCGGCTGCTGCGAAGAGGTTGAATCCAAGTGCGGTAAAGAATGCAGGGATGAAGCTGATCGAGAAGATCATCGCTGCTCCTTCATGGCTGAAAGGGGCAATAGCTGAGATCCAGGCGGACCCAAACATCAGGAGACCGGCTCCAATAGGTAAGAGGGCCGCACCAAGAAGCCAGATCGGCTTTTTGAAACCTATTCCAAAGCCTTTCAGGTTCCGTTGAAAGTACAGCCAGGTGAGTATGGCAGCAAGCGTCGGGCACCACATCACGACTACCGTATAGAGAAGTAAGCGGGAGATATTGTCTGCTATTGCCGGGGTCTCTGATATCAGGTACCAGAAGAGTGAAGAGAAGATGAAGGTGAGAATGACGAAGGTTGAAATCGTAATCAATGGATTTGAGTGGATTGTAGATCCTGTTTTGATATCAGAGGAAGGAGTAGATTCCATATACTAATCTTTTTCAGAAGGATAATTATTGTGATTCAGGGGATTTTCACGTTCCCTTCCCCGGGTGATAGAAGAGAAAAATCAGCCATGAATACAATGGTCGATGCTCTACACGATTCTGGTATTTTTAGAGGAAATGCATAACTATTGCCTGGAAAACAAATTGATGAGTCAAAAGATTAAAGTCAACTTTAATGTAAGGACTTCGAAAATGAGATTGATCCATAGAAAGATATATACACGATTCAACGAGATAGCTATACGTACATGCCTACCACACATATTGTTTTTGTGGGAAATCAGAAGGATCGCCTGATCGAGTCGATCAGCGCCCTTCGTGAGATTCCGTTCTCAAAACTCTTTCTTATCGTCGGGGAAGATAAAAATAAAGCCAGTGAACAGAATATCGAAAAGGTTGCAAAGCAGATTCAGAATGAGCTGAAGATGCTCTGGGATATTGACATCCGGGCAGTTGACAAGCAATCTGTTCTGAAGGCAGCAAACCAGCTCTTCACAATGATCACTGAAGAGAAGATGATTGGAAATGATGTCTTCCTCAATACATCCGGCTCAACCCATACCCTGTCGGTTGGTGCCTATATCGCCGCCTGTATGACCGGATCGAAGATGATTACAGCCATCCCGAAATATGATGACATGGGAGAGGAGATCGGAATTGAGGAGGTCATTGAGATCCCGGTCATCCCGGTGGATTATCCTGGTGAAGAACAGCGGCATATTATCACTCTCATTGGAGAGGGAGTCGAGTCACTCGACAGCCTTATCTTCATGATTACCCCCGATATCGAGAAGGATAGCAAGGAATTCAAGAGCGAGCGGAGCCGGCTCTCCCACCATCTCTCAAAGCTTGAGGAGGCCGGATTTATTAAAAAGGTAAAGAAAGGACGCAATATCTCAATACGGCTCACTGAATTGGGCAGAATGCTCGCCGATATGATTAATTCAAAACTTATATAGTAATTAATTTATATAATATTTCACCAATCATAACGCGCAATATATTATCCAATTGAGAAGCCGAAGATCTGTTCACTCATAGACATTCCCTGATACTCAGAAATATTAAGAGGATATGTTTGCTGATGTTTCTGAAGAACCAAGCACGTCATATCATCTTTTCAGTATATGAGTTCACATAGACTATCGATCCTAAGCTCCCGCGAGCAAACGCAATTAAACACATCGCAGCCTTCAAAAGAGCAGGATGGATTGTCAATCATATTGAGGGGAGTCATCATATCCTGGTGAAAGCTGGTAGCCAGATTCATCTCTCAATTCCTGTTCATGCCGGGAAAGAACTTGGTATAGGCCTGAACAGCAGCCGGGAAGGGTGCAGGAAGAGCGTGGCTGGCTTGGACCCGCATCTCTTCAGGAATAGTGCGTAAAATCCAAAGGATTATATCTCCTACCTCTCTACCACATGCACAGCCGATGCCTTGAATGAGGCGCAGATCTCAGATCCCACCCTGATCCCAAGCTCCTCGGTTGCTTTCCAGGTAATAACGGCGATGAGCCGCACCCCACAGTCAAGGATGAGGTGGTTCAAGGGCCCCATCGGCGTGATCTCAACAACGTTCCCAGGGAGGACGTTCCTGACACTTGTCGCATGTTCGCCTGTACAACTGAGGGCGATATCCTCAGGTCTGAGAAAGAGATGCACATGGGTTCTCTCTGTAAGCGGGGAGATCGCATACAGAAGCGTGCCATCTGCCTCAATGGTGGCAAGGCCGCCCTCTTTTGCAGTGATGGTACCCTCAATAATATTCTCAATTCCGACAAAACGGGCAACGTAGCGATCATGAGGAGCTGAAAAGATCTCACGGGGGGTACCGATCTGGGAAAATATCCCATTCATCATCACCCCTATCCGGTGTGCCAGCCTCTGTCCCTGAACCATATCATGGGTTGACATGAGAATGGTGATCCCAAAATCCCGGTTGATCTTCTTGATCAGATCCTCGATCATCTCCACCGAGACCGGATCGAGGTTTGCAGTTGGCTCATCAAGGAGAAGAAGATCCGGATTTGTGACCAGTACCCGGGCAAGAGCCACCCGCTGCATCTCCCCACCTGAGAGTGTCTTTGCCTTCCTCTCCTCAAAACCGGTGAGCCCGACAATCTCAAGCGCTTCTGTAATTTTTTTTCTGACATCCGTCTCCGGCACCCCCCTGAACCTGAGGCCGATGGCAACATTCTCAAAGACTGTTGTGTTGAAGGTCGCTGATTTCTGGAAGACCATACCCATCCTGCGACGAACCTCAATTGATCCCTCGGAGGTAATATCTCTCCCACCGAAGATGACCGACCCGGACGTTGGTGTATCCAGGAAATCGATTATCCTGAGGAGTGTCGACTTTCCGGCACCCGAAGGGCCGATGATCGTAAAGATCTCACCCTTCTGAATCTCCGCCGAGACTCCCCTGAGCACGTCGGTGTCGCCGAATCTTTTGGTTATGTCACGCAGTTTGAGCATCAGGATCACCGGTTCTGAACATATGCTAACATGAGGTTGATCACAAGGGCTATTCCGAGGAGGATGATCCCAAGCGCAAGCGACAGCGCGATGTTCCCCATCGAGGTCTCAAGCGAGATAGCGGTTGTCAGCACGCGGGTATGCCCCCGGATATTCCCTCCGATCATGATCGCAGCCCCAACTTCAGAGATGGCACGACCAAATCCGAGCACCACCGCTGCCATGATCGCATACCGTGCCTCACGGACGACACTCTTCATGAACTGGTACCGGGTCGCGCCCAGCGACCGGAGGGTGTCAAGGATCGTCGAATCCACTCCTTTCAGGGCAGATATCGTCAGACCGATCAGGATCGGGAGGATCAGGATCATCTGGGCAATCACCATCCCCTCAGGGGTGAAGAGGAGCCGCATGAAACCGAGTGGACCCGCACGCGAGATCAGGAGGAAGACAAACAACCCGACAAGTACCGTCGGAAGAGCATAGAGCGTCTGGATCAGATTGATAAGTGCCTTTTTCCCGTGGAATTCTGAAAAGGTGATGACAGATCCGATCGGTATCGCAAACAGGGTGGCAAAGAAGGTTGCGGTGAGCGAGATGGTCATGCTCCGGATAGCAGTATCGATCACCTCCGGATCCAGGCTTATTATCAGCTCAAGTGCGGTGGTGAAACCTGCGACAATCTCATTCATAGCATACTCTCATGGACAATTTTGTCGAAGGCGACAAAAAAAAGGTTGGTTTTCGATCAGACAACAGGAGCCGAAACTTCTGCCTCGGAAACTCCCATCAGATCCCATTTACCGGAAGCCGGGAAGAAGAGGGGTTGACCGTACTCTTCGACACCGAAGGTTTTTATCTCCTGCTGCACTTCATCGGAGATGAGGTAGTTGATCCATGCCTTCCCCAGTTCGGTGTCGATGCCCTCATGCTTCTCGGGGTTGATCAGCATGGTCGAGTAGATATTCAGGAGGATATCCCCGGAGTCGACCAGAGGCACAAGCTGAAGATCTCCTTTGTATGCAAGGAATGTCCCGATATCAGAGAGGGTGTATGCTTCTTTCTCATTTGCCATCACAAGGGTTGCACCCATGCCGGTTCCTGCTTCGACATACCAGTCACCTGAGTTCTGGACATCAGTCGCATAGTCATAGCCTGCTGCCTTCCAGATAGCTTTCTCTTTTGCATGTGTTCCGGAAGCATCGCCACGTGAGACGAAGACAACACCCGGAGTCCCTGCTTTGCCCTCGGTCATAAGGGTCTGGAACGCTTCTTCAGGTTCTGTTCCACGGATGCCTGCAGGGTCTGACTCGGGACCGACGATCACAAAGTAATTGTACGCGATAACACGCCGCTCGACTCCATCACCATCAGCCATGAAGGTATCTTCACGGGCACGGTCGTGGACCATCATTACATCCACATCGCCACGCTGGCCATACTCAAGTGCCTTGCCGGTACCGGCAGAGACGATCAGGAGTTTGGCATTATACTTCTCCTCAAACGCGGGCGTCAGGTGATCAAGCAATCCTGTATCGTACAGGCTGGTGGTTGTCGCAATCCGAAGCTCTTCGGGAGCTGGAGCGGCTGTTGGAGCTGGTGTCGCATCCGGTACGGCAGGTGCATCACCGCTGACGCATCCTGCAACAAGCAGCCCTGCAATCAGAAGGCCAGCCACGAGAATAATGCTGTTCCATTTCATAGTAAACAGGGTTTATTACTATCTTTTACTATTTAACCGTTATTTTTTAGATTAGAGTCAATCTTATTTAATTAACACACTAAACCATCACATCTCACATTCAGGCTTTTATAATCGATCCAACCCGCTCCCCATTCAGGAGGCGTGTCAGTGTTCCGGGAACATGCCCATTGATGATATGAACCTTACGGACACATTTTGCATCCTGCATCATCTCAACCACCTTATCCTCAAGCACAAGATCCTCCATCCCCAGATCCAGGAGTTCTGCAGCGGTGATCTCTTCGATCAATTCGGCATCCGGGTTATCAAATGGATTTTCTGTAAAGAGACCGTCAACATTCTTGACAAGAATACAGGATTTCGCCCCGAGCACCTCGGCCATAAGAAAGGCACCGGTATCTGTCCGGTGAGCCGGGATCATGCCGATTTCAGAGGGTGATTCATACAACCCATATGGTGGAGTGCCGTGAGTTACCGGAAGAATACCCATCCTGAGGAGCATCGGAAGATCAAGAAGATCAGATGAGTGAATGCGGGTTCCACCATACCCGGAGAGGAGGACCGACACCATCAGCGCATTCTGTTCGCTCACCTTCCCGGAGAGTTCCGCAAGCACGCCGGTTGGCATGCCGAGGTCCAGACCGATATCCATGATATGCCGGACACGCACACCCCCGCCGGTCACAACCATCATCTGATGGTTTCGTGAGAGCGACCCGATCTCTTCTGCAAGCGGCATTAAGACAGGCGCTCCATAATCAACGATCCCGTGCCCTCCGATCTTTACAACATGCAGATCCGGAGTGATCCTGAGCTGATTGGAACCTTCATACCGTTTCAGAAGGCCACGACGACCAAGCGTCTCACCTTTCAGTTTTGATTCAATCTCCCTTCTTCTGTGCATAATAATCAAACCATTATGAAATTTCAATTATTTTTATCTTTATCATTCATTCGGAATCGGCTATTTACTATCCTGAGTGGCGCAAGAAGCAAACCGATCCCGTGATGATGTTATCCAACCACGAGATCCTGATAGTGCCCGTCTGTTCCGGCCACATACAGGACTGCCTCCCCATTCACGAGAGCCGGTTTTGGGAACTTCCGGATCTCCACATGGCCTTCACTCACCAGCTCGCGATCCCGTGTCATGATCTGATCGATCCCGGAGGCAAGGAGCTCGTCAACACTCCGGCTTCCGGTCATCATCCGGGAGCGTCCTCGCATAACAAACCTGCCATCCTCCCCTGAAGCCGCAAGCCCGACCCCGGCAAGTGCACCGATGATACCACCGTTTGTCCCACCAAGCCCTTCAAGGGTGATACCACAGCTCTGTGCATGATAACGTGCTGCTTCCTGCGTGAGAACGGTCTTCTTTGCACTCCATCCGAATGCAACAACCGGAGGAGGGACTGTCTCTGCTGCTGCGATACAGATACCTGGATCACTGCCAACGATAAAGTCGGAGAGCATCATCTCGCGGGCACTCTGGTAGATCTTTTGCATAGATCCATTGCCATTGCCCTCGATATGAATAACAGCAGCACTGTTATGGGATGTATAGGGAATCTCATCATGAACAAATAATTGGTGCCGTGTGACGCCAAGTATACCATACTCTGAAGACAGTTCATCTGCGATAAAACGGGCAAGCCTTCCGGTTCCCCGTGATTCCTGCGTATCCGTATCATCAATGCCAAGATAAACGATCACGAACCCTTCTCCTCTTTCATCTGTATCAGCGTATTCATTCGCTGACAAATATGAATAATGTATTGTTGATTAAATACATTCAATAAGTTTAATGAACAGTATGAACTTTTTTCGTGAACCACAGATCCCAAACAATCCGAAAAGGAGTCTTTTGTGCAAACTTATTTATATAATAAAGGTATACCAACTGATATACCAACTGAAATGAGGTGAAAGGTATGAAGATCTATGTACGAGAACGACAGAAGGTAGGCACAGGTGTGAAACAGCCCAGATTCAGGGTTGTTGCAGTCACAGCAGGTGCAGATGACAAGAGACAGCTGAAGGTTGAGGGAACCCACTTCCGGAAGACCGAACTTGAACAGATTGCAACCGATACCGATGCTGAGATCGTCTATCTTCAGGATATGCCTGAAGACCAGCACGGCAAGAAGAGATCAAAGTAAAACAGCACACAGGGACAGTCTGGCATCTGAACTGAACCACTCTTACCAGGAGAGCAGAAAAGTGAGAGCATTCAATGAAGGCATACGAACACCACGAAATGCTTGATGCGGCCATCCGGCTCATCCTGGAAGAAGGCCGCATCACCATCAGTGTTACCGGGGAGGAGGTCTCCATATCACTCCCCAGAACACGGCGGCTTGCAGAACACCTTGGTATACCCCACTATTATGTCCTGCCGCACTTTGCCGCGATGGAGAAGGACGGGCTTATCAGGAGAGCCGAGCGGGTGGGCATATCCACCACAAGGAAAGGAACCGATGCAATCGTTTCCATAATCGATCAGCGGTATGCCGGGATTTTTTCAGAGAAATTCCCAAAAACAATGATTGATCTTCTGAGAGAGCCGCCCCGATAATGGCTCTAGACTCACCCCGGCATTCTGACGCCATCCATGTTCTTTATCAATAAACAGTTCCTATCCCTCTTACCAGAAGAGTGGTGCGGATGGATGTGGAACAGGCTCCTGAAGAGAAACACAAGACAGGCATCCGTTTCTCCCTCCGGGAGTTTGCAGGATCGGTCGGCGACTTCGGGACGATCTTTCCGATCATCCTGGGTGCAGGGATTGCCGCCGGAGTCAATGTCAGTTATGCATTCCTCGGTGTCGGGCTCTGGTTCATCATCGCAGGACTCTATTACAAGCTCCCTGTCCCGATCGAGCCGATGAAGGCGATCGGTGCCATCGCCATCGCTGAAGGATTAACGGCAGGCGAGATCGCCGCTTCCGGGATTATTATCGGGTTGTTTCTCATCATCCTTGGATATCTGAAGGGGATGGAGCGGCTCCAGAAGTTGATTCCAATCAGTGTGATCCGGGGCATTCAGGTTGGCTTAGCACTGATTCTTCTCAGAACATCGTTTGGTTATATTGTACCGGATCCAGTCTTTGCCGCAGTCGCAATTCTGATCATCGGTGGGTTCTTTATTGCCGGCTATGTAAAACAGATACCGGATATCTCCTCGCTTATCGTGATCGGAATCGGTCTTGGCGCAGGCATCATCATGACAGGACTGCCGCCGTTCCGGCTGATCCCATTCCCCGAACTGATCATCCCCGCATCAGGAGACTGGCTCTTTTCAGCTCTGCATCTGGTTATCCCGCAGATCCCACTCACCATCGGCAATGCAATCCTTGCTACATCGCTCCTCACCCTTGACCTCTTCAGGCACGAGATCAAACCTGACCGGCTGGCAAAGACGATCGGGATCATGAACCTGACCACTGCCCCCTTCGGCGGCTTCCCCATGTGTCACGGGGCCGGGGGTCTCGCCGCCATGTACCGGTTCGGTGCACGGACCGGCGGTGCAAACATCATCGCAGGAGTTATCATCATCGGATTTGCAATCGCCTTTGCCCCCCCTGAAGTGCTGACCCTGATCCCCTATGGCATCTTCGGCGGCCTTCTCATCTTCGTTGCCCTTGAGCTTGGAAAACATGGCATGAAGACCGACTCCTATCCGGTCACGATCGCAATGGGAATCATCGCTCTCATCGGCGGCATCACCCCTGCATTTCTGATCGGAATGATTCTGGCATACATCCTCGGGAAGCAGAAGAGAGATGAGTCCCGGACAGATGGATGAGCCTTATGCCTGCTCGCTATTTCATGTAGGTAGTTTGAAGCACATGCGGACGGGGACAGGGTGGTGGCAATCTCTATGGTTCTTTCTCTCTGGTTGCCGTCTCAATCAGGACATATTCGAAAAACTTCTCATATATGCGGGGATTTTATCCATTTAAACGTCCGATTCCAGGATATTCAGCAGGAGTGTGAACAGTTTCTCGTGCATGATTCAAACACCTGGTAGAAATGTTGAATCGAACCCAATTTAAACTCACATGGATTAGCGAAGAGCCAGTCTTATATACCTTCCTGCTCCACTACTGCCATTAGGTGATGATTATCTATGGGTCAGGATAAGGAGACAATTCGGAACATACTCCGGCAGAGAAAGGAGATGCAGACACCGGAAGAGCGGTTTGAGAGGAGCAGGCGGATCTGTGCACACCTGATGAAGATGATCCAGCCGAATGAGACGGTGATGGTCTACACCTCAAAGGAGAAGGAGGTGAACACGATTCCGCTCATCAGGATGCTCCTTGCATACAAGAATCCGGTCGTTGTTCCGATCATCCAGAAGGAAGATTACAGCCTTCGCCTATCATATATTGAGGATATGGGGGTTCTGATCCCAAGCACCTTCGGAGTACCTGAACCGATCGGGAATGAGATCCCGGCTGATGGTGCTGATATCGATACGATCATCCTCCCGATGCTCGGCTTTGACCGCCGGGGTGGGCGTATCGGCTATGGTGCAGGCTATTATGACCGTTTCCTGTCGAAGTACCCGTCGATCAGAAAGATCGGTATTGCCTTTGCATGCCAGGAGAGGGAAGCACTCCCGCTTGACCCGCACGATATTCCAATGGATGCGATCATTACCGAAGACGGAGTCATCTTCAAGAGAGGATGATCCCGGATGGAACGAAACGGGATCACCATAATCGATACCTTTGCCGAGGCATTTCCCATCTGGATCTCAAGAGTGATCGTCACAGCAGATACACGCGAGCTGGCATATGCGGCAGCAGCAGAAGCAACAGGTTTTGCCACCTCAAAGATCTACTGCCCCTGCGAGGCAGGGATAGAAGGAATCAGGGATGATACCCCCGATGGCAGACCGGGTGTCTCGATCCTGATCTCTGCCGAGAAGAAACAGATGCGATCACATGTATCGGATCGAATCTCCCAGTGCATCCTCCCGGCGCCCACGGCATCCGCCTATGACGGACTCCCCGATGCACCTGATCGGTTCTATACCCGATTGCATTACTTTGGAGATGGGTATGAGGAGCGGTATCTGGTCGGCACCAGGCAGTGCTGGCGTATTCCTGTCATGGAAGGGGAATATATCGGAGAGGAACGGTATGGAACCGTGAAAGGCATTGCAGGAGGAAACTTCCTCGTGATGGGGAATGACCGCCACCAGACACTCGCCGCCGCACAGGCGGGAGTGAAGGCAATAGAGCCGATAAACGATGTGATCATGAGTTTTGCCGGGGGCATTGTCGGGAGCGGATCAAAAGTCGGATGCAAAAATTACCGTTTCCCCATGCCTGCAAGCACAAACCATCTCCTCTGCCCGACATTGAAAGGAGAGGTGGAAGGCTCACAGGTCCCTGACGGCGTGAATACGATCTATGAAGTGGTGATCAACGGGATCGGTGAAGAGGCGATCCAAATGGCGATGGGGGCCGGCATAGAGGCGGCAACTGCACATGGCGGCATCCTCGCGATCGGTGCATCAAACTTTGACGGCAGGCTGGGACCCTACCGGTTCCGACTGCATGAACTCTTTGAAGAGAGGGGGAGTGGCCTGTGATTGACACCCAGAGAATCCCCGTCACCTATCGGACACTCGTCTTTCTGGCGCTCCTCATCGTTATTGTAATAGGAATCCAGATCACCTCATATATCATCAATATCCTCCTCCTTTCGCTCGTCCTCACCATGCTCATCTACCCCTGTGTCAGGTGGTTGAAGGAGAAAGGGCTCCCCGACATTGCCGCAGTGTCGGTCATTACAGGCGGGGCAGTCCTGATTATTATCGGATTGATTCTTCTGATTCTCGCATCAATCGGCCAGCTCATCGCCGACCTCCCGTTCTTCCAGGTGGAGCTCCAGGAACGTCTCGCTGACATCTTCATGCTCTTTGACAGACTCGGGATCGAACGGACAGCAATTACCAGCCCGACAATAAATCTCCAGTCAACTGCCATGATCATCTCCCAGTCAATGATCAGCCTGAGTGAAGCATTATTATATATCTTCTTCATTGCGATCACCACCTTCTTCGCCCTCCTTGAAGCACCAAAGATTCCAGAACGGATCAGGAAGATCTACGGTAGCGTGGAGAACGAATCCCTCAGACAGTTCGCCAGGATGAGCAGGTTCATGGTGGATTTTGTCGTCGTCAGGACAGAGACGAATATCGTCCATGGGTTCCTCTTTGGAGGCATCCTGTATGTGATGGGGGTGCACTCTGCCATCCTCTGGGGAATCCTGACAGTGATCCTCGGCTACATCCCCTATATCGGGCTGATCATCGCCGCACTACCTGCGATCTTCTTTGCATGGCTCCAGTTTGGGATCTGGGGTGCGGTGGCAGTGGTCGTTCTTGTCATCATCCTGAATGTCGTTGTTGAGAATCCCGTGTATGCACATCTGGCATCAAAACGGTTTGAGATGCCCGCACTCGTTGTCATCCTCTCGCTCATCTTCTGGAGCTGGACACTGGGTCTCATCGGGCTCGTCTTTGCCGTGCCGTTCACCCTGCTTATTCTGATAATACTCCAGTCAAGCGAGGAGACACGATGGATCAATACGCTGGTTGGAGTGGATACCATATTCGAGGAGATTGCAGAGGGGCATTCAGGGGAGGGTGCGGAGCAAGGAGAGCAGCAACAATAAGGACCTCCTCGCTATACGAAAACATGGATAATGGACGCTTTGGATTGATCCCAATGCAACACGCACATCATGAGGAGCGATTGAAGCACATGCGGACGGGGAGGTGAACATCCCCGAGACGATTACCTCCTGACAAGGCAGTCTTCGAGGGATCGTTTTGGCACATGGTGAACGCCGTCCGGTGTCCGCCAGTACCGGGTATCTCCATCTTCTCCGAGGGGCTCAAGCCGGATCTCCTCCCCGGAATAGCCAATGGCAATTACAAGAAGGATCTCATATCCTTTTGGAACAGGAAGGATCCGGTTCATCTCCTTACGCTTGATGGATCCGAACATACACCCGGCGATCCCCTGCTCGGCAGCTGCCAAAAGGATCGTCTGGGCGGCAATCCCAAGATCGATCGCCGGATCGGGACTGCAGTTCTCCGGGGCCACGATCGTGATATAGGCAGGCGGCCGCTCCCCAACAGATGGTCCGTCCCAGTTCGGGAGATCCAGTGCCCAGAGGAGGGCAGATCTGATCTCTTGTGTCTCCTCCGGGTCAACCGAGATGATATATTTCAGTGGCTGGTGATTCCTGGCAGAGGGGCAGAGCCGGGCGATATCGATCAAATCAATGATCCGTGATTCTGGCAGAAGACGATCTTCCTGAAATCTCCGGGTGCTCCTGCTCTTCCGGGTGAGGGTGTGTATACTGGTATCCATGCATAATCCTCCGGCAACAAGCAGATGATCGTGCCTGATGCATGATAGTATTATGGTTTCTTTCAGCAAAACGGCAGTGCTGAGGATATGTTATACAACCAGAACCACCAATGAACAGATGAAAGAGCGATACCCAGACCTCCATGCAGAAGGTATAGTACGGAACCGGGCAGATGCCGCATATGAGATACTGAGTGACTGCACCCTCTGCCCCCACCAGTGCCATGTTGACAGAACGGCGGGAGAGACCGGGTTCTGCCGGACAGGGGATACGCTGATCATCTCAAGCTATTCTCCTCATTTTGGTGAGGAACCGCCGCTTGTCGGGAGAAGAGGATCAGAAACGATCTTCTTCACCAACTGCAATCTCGGATGTATCTTCTGCCAGAACTATCAGATTAACCAGTGCGGGAGAGGTTTTCAGGTTCATACAGAGGATCTGGCAGAGATCATGCTCCGGCTTCAGGAGAGGGGGTGCCACAATATCAACCTGGTCTCGCCCACCCACCAGGTGCCGGAGATTCTGAGGGCGCTCGATATCGCAGCAGGACGCAGGACGAGGATTTCATATCCCGATCGTCTTACAATACCGGCGGGTATGATGCAGTCGAAACCCTGCACCTCCTTGATGGAGTCATTGACATCTATATGCCGGATGCGAAGTACGGGAGCAACGGGATCGCTCACGCTCTCTTCAGGTGTTCCCGACTATGTTGATCGGATGAAAGAAGCACTCTCCGAGATGCACCGGCAGGTCAGGGACATCATCATCCGGGACGGAATTGCAGAACGGGGCATGATCATCAGGCACCTGGTGCTTCCGGGCGGCCTTGCCGGAACTGAAGAGGTGTTGCGGTTCATTGCAGACGAGCTGTCTCTCTCACGTTACGTGAATATCATGCCGCAGTACCGGCCTGCCTGGAAGGTTTGGGAGATTGATTGTGTACCTGAGGCTCTTCGGCTGAGGATTACGCAGGAGGAGTTCGATGATGCACTCGCAACTGCACGGGAATATGGGCTGAACAGGGGATTTTCGAATAGATAACTGCAGAAATCTCCGCAGTTAAAGGTATATATTTATTATCATACTGCCCACTATCCCATTGATAGCAATGAAAGTGAAACTGATTATCCTAGCCCTCATGGCAGCCGCCGCATGCTTCCTCTTAGCAGCAGGATGTGTGACTGAGGAGCCTCCGACAGGAGCGGAGGTGTCAGGGAGTGGAACAATCACCTACATAGACCTTGAAGGAGGATTCTTCGGAATCATTACCGATGCAGGCGACCAGTACCTCCCAGAAAATCTGGAAGATAAATTCAAAGTCGATGGAAGAGAGGTTACATTCACCGGGGTGCCGGTAGAGGGGGGTGCCACGACGTATATGTGGGGCACCCCGATCCAGATCACCGGGATCAGTGCCGACACCAGTGCGCCTGCGATCTCCGGCACCGGGGTTATCACCTACATCGATCTTGAAGGCGGATTCTATGGGATCATATCCGGCGCAGGTACCAGATACCTCCCCCTGAACCTGGCAGAAGAATTCAAAGTAGACGGACTCACTGTCACCTTCACGGCAACACCTGAAGATGTCATGACAATCCAGCAGTGGGGACAGCCTGTGACGATCCTCTCGATCACCGAATCCAAACCCTCCATGGTCGGCATGGCAAATCCCGCCGCCGTCTTTGTGAAAGAGCTTGGGTATGCATATGAGATCCGATCCGGTCCCGATGGAGAGTATGGGGTTGCCATTCTTCCGAATGGAACTGAAGTTGATGAGTGGGAGCTCTACAGGCAATACCACAGTGAAGCATAACATCCACGTGGGTTTGGGTTCATGCTGCCTGGCAGGACGCTGCCACCCTTTTTTAGATTGAACCAGATACAAACCATATCCCAAATGCGATCAGGAAGAGACCACATGCGAGAAGAACGATCCGATATCCTGAATCCGAGAGGAAGAACCTGCCCCGGTGAAGGCTCAGAGAAACGAGTGTGAGCCACCCGATATCAGCTGCCCAGTGGCCGGCCATGAAAACACCTCCTGCAAGAATGCCACCCTCCATGTAACTCCAGAGGAGAGCCGCTCCCACAGTAAACCACCAGATCCAGAAGTACGGGTTTGCAACGCTTGTGAGCAGGCCTGCAGCAACCGGCCTCTTTGCATCTATAGAACTGTCTCCTGTCGGAAGAAGAGCTCCACGGGCCGAGGAGAGGGTCAGGATACCAAAGGCTACAAGAGCAAGACCCCCAACAAGCCCGATTGCCCATGTCGCCGATCCGATCAGGGTGCCAAGACCGGCTATGATGAGCAGGATGATCCCGATCTCGGCTACCATATGGCCAAGGCTGACGAGCGGGCCGGCACGCCATCCTGATCTGACGGAGGCGTTGATGGTCGCAATCAGGGTGGGGCCCGGTGCAAGTGCCCCGGTGAGACCGATTGCGAGCCCGATAAGAAATATTGAGATGAGATCAAATATGCCCATATCTGAAAGTACTATTGTGCAGGTATCCCTGATGAAAGGTGCAGCCCAGATAGTATAAGATGTATTTCCTTGAAATTTGGCTTATTTTTTGATTTAGACTGCAAATATCTTCGCAGTTAAGAGAAACTATAAGATATATACAAACCCTTGATAGTATGATCGCTATGCGCAATCATATACTCACACCAATGCTGGCACTGATCCTCGTGTTCAGCCTGATAGTGCTGCCGGTATCTGCGGCAACCACCTCGAATGAACGGATGATCCACACCCAGGGAACCGGCACCATTACAACCACTCCCGACCGCGTCGAGATCTCGGTTGCGGTTATGACCGAACATGCCGATGTAAAGGCTGCACAACAGGAGAATGCTGTGAAGATGAACACTGTCATGAATGCCCTGAAGAATGCCGGGCTCACCTCAGATGATATAAAGACCACCGGATACTCGATCTACCAGGTGACAAAGGATGAAGACAGGATCCTGCCGGGGGACAGGCGGGCCCAGGTCTACCGGGTTACGAACACCCTCATGATCACCCTTACCGACACAACAAGAGCTGGCGAGATTATCGACATCGCCATTGAAAGCGGAGCAAACAACGTCAATTATATCTCGTTCACCCTGAGTGACGAGAAACAGGCAAGCCTCCGGGCAGAGGCGCTTCAGGAAGCGGTTGCACAATCCCGTGCCGATGCCGATGTCGTTGCTGCATCTCTTGGCATCTCAGTCCGTGATGTGAACGAGGTGACAATCGGCGGCGGATACTATCCGCCAACCAGCAGGATGTACGACACCATGATGCTCGGTGCAGGCATGGAGAAAGCGGCAACCCCGATTGAAGCGGGTGAGGTAACCGTCACCGCCACAGTCTCGATCACCTACATCTGCTGAAAGATCAGCATCCATTCATCCTCTTTTTCTGTTTTTTTTCAGCATTGCCACATCAGTACCGGAGAATACAAATGCTTAATGAGGAATATTGACAATATTCCTCCTAAAGAGAATGAACCATCATCTCGGGATAGTACAATGGAGCGAACAATTAGTTTTAAGGAACGCAGGTATATTGAAGAGCTCCGTATCCTCACCAAATCAACCGCAATTGACTGTATCATCGACGACCGCTTTGACCGCCTGATATATATCATAACACCGGGCGACATGGGCATCGCCATTGGGAAGAGTGGCGACAACATCAAAAAAATGCAGAAGGTGCTCGGCAAGCGGATTGAGATGGTTGAGTATGCAGAGGATCGGGACCAGTTCATCAGGAACATCTTCAAACCTGCCGAAGTGTTGCATGTTTCTTTCCCTGAAGGGGAGACCGGCGGAATCCGGTTGACGGTCAGGAACAAGAATGAGGTAGGGATTGCGATCGGAAAAGGCGGCTGCACAATCGAGAAAGCACGGATGATCGTACGCCGCTTCTTTGGACCCGATAGCGGGGATATTACCGTTGAGGAAGACCATGGAGCCTGATATCTTCGAGAGACTCTGGGAAGTGATTGAGGAGCGTGCAACTGATACAAGCGGGAAGAAATCCTATGTCAGATCACTCCTCTTTCATGAGAAGGGGATCGATAAATCCCTTGAAAAAGTTGGTGAAGAAGCAATTGAATATATTCTTGCCGTTAAAGGTGGTGAACCTGACCGCATCACCTCTGAAGCTGCAGATCTCATCTTCCACCTTATGGTGAGCTTAAAAGCAGCAGATATCAGTTTTGATGCTGTAAAAGAGGAGCTTTCTGTTCGCAGAACAGGAATGAATCTCCACGACTAAATTTTTACCCTATATATTCTGTAAACTCCCTGAGTTCGGGCAGCCGTTCTCTCGGTACAGCTGAGTCCGGCATCAGTTCATAATCGACGAATACCGGAGCTTTCTGACGGACTGCCAGCGCTATTCCATCACTTGGCCGGCAATCAATTGAGATATCACCGGCCTGTGTATCAAGAAAAAGGGTGGCATAGTAGACCCCGTCATCAACGGAATCGACCCGAACCTCCTTTAATGCTGCTCCAAGTTCGGTGAGGGTGTCACTGAAGAGATCATGCGTCAGGGGGCGGGGGGGTTGAGGACCATTGAGAGCAGAATGAATGGATACAGCCTCGAAGAGACCGATAAAGATTGGAATATAACGTTCATCCTGCGTTTTCAGAAGAACAACCGGGGCAACACCAAGATCGTGTATCGCAAGGTAGACACCCGCCACCTCGCAGCTGACCTGCTCCATGACCATGTCAATGTCACTGCTCTTTATGAAGTTGTTGGTCACCCTCACCTGATCCAACTTCCCTTTTGACGATCAGCAGGCTTGATACCAGACCAATTCCGATATTGAAATAATAGAGGATAATCCGCCAGAGCAGGACAAAGACACCAATGACCGATGTGCTGATGAAGAGACCATAGATCGAGCTGATCGAGATCTCGGCAACCCCGGCACCACCCGGTGTGAGCGGGATCATCATGATGATTGCAATAATCAGCTGCGATACAAATGATTCCAGGAAATGCGGACCCTGACCAAGGCCGATCAGAAGGACAGAGGCGATAAGGAATTCGAGGAACCAGAAAAATCCGGTGAATATAAGACCGAGAAGGAGACCGAGCTTCCCTCTGCCGATGAACTTGCCGAGGCTGAAATGAAAGTTATCCACCTCACGATCGACCTTCTCCATGAACCGCTCGATCCGGGCCATCTCCCACTTCCTGGTCAGAAAGCCGGTGAGTACCCGCATCAGCCTCTTTAAGATAAGGGGATTTCTGACCGAGAAGGCAAAGAGAACAACCCCGATTATGACACCGATCCAGGTAATGTAAATGACGGTGTTGACAATTGGAGGGAGATTTACATCTTTCCAGGCAGTGCCAAGGAGAAAGAGGGTTATTGCTCCGCCAAGTCCGAAGATGATACCATCAAGCACCCTCTCCATGATCACAATGGCAGTCGCATCCCCGAGTTTTACATTCGCCCGATAGAGTTCATGCACCCGCACCGGTTCGCCTCCTGCCTGGGAAGGGGTGATCCCGGCAAGGAAAAGGTTGGCAAAGACGAGGTTGATGCAATGAAAGAGTCCCACGCGGTATCCAAGCGAATATGCCATCACCTTGATCCGGAGAGCCCAGCAGACAAGGGCAATAACATGAATGGTGAGGGCAAGGAGGAGAATAAACGGGCTGAGGTTTTTCAGGGCGACGATCGTGGACTCGTCAAAGGTGAAGTACAGGAGCCCGAGGAGAAAGAGGGTGCTGATCCCAATTGAGATCCAGATCCATTTCTTATGTTCTTGATTCATCTCAGTACCTGTACATCACAATTATGTCATCAATCATTATCTGCCATTCTTAAAACATCTTCTGGCAGTTATGCCGTGAAGAGATGCCGATCTCCGGTTATCCGGAAGAGCCCTGCCCTCACGCCACAATCAAGCCATCCATATGCATAACTGTATGCAGCAAGTGCCGATGCAGAATCCTGCCGGGCATGGTATGCCTCGCCCTTCATGTGCCACTCTTCCACACAGTCCCTGATTATGCTGCATAATGGATATACTGGGCTTGATACATCCGGTGCATCTTCAATTGAGAGGCAGGCTTCATGGAGCATCCGCTGGTATCGTTCTGTCTTCTCGTCAAGGTGTTCAATACAGGTTGAGGGGATCGAACCATGAAGTCCTGGGATCTCTCTGAATAGTGATGGAACGATCAGAATACCAAGGTTTGCACCGGCATCAAGCCACCCATATCCATAGCACCAGGCGGCAAGGGCATTGACGGGATCGCCCCTTCTGTAAAAGACAACACCATCCTCAAGGTAGGCAAACGCCATCTCAAGGATCTCTTCTGCAACCCGGAGATAGGGAGATGCAGGGTTGATCATTGGATCCGTTTTCTCAAGCGCTTCGGTGAAAGACCGGCAGAGTTCGGCAAGCGGAGCATTCATTGGATTGAATCTGATTCAGGAGGAAGGCCGGCAAACAACTCAAGGTACTCACGCTCTATCATGTGAAGATCTGCAGGCACGATCAGGATATGGAGCGGCGGGCCAAAATCCATTCTTTTAAGGTCATCTCCCGTACCTGCGATGACAACCGGATCATCTGAACCTGCACGTGCAATGCCGACATAGAGAGGGATTGTGATAGTGAGCCGGGCACCGATCTCCTCGATGATCGCAATGGCCTCAGATATCCGCATATACCGTTCCTTCTGAATATCCAGGTATACGATCGTATGGAGGTTCTGGGAACGGTTTGCTGCAATCACCTCAACAGGTGTGGTGGGCATCCATCTCGCTTCCGGGTACGGGAGTGAGCATGACTTTCCGAACCGGTAGTTCTGGAGGCCGGAAAGGCCGCAGACTGCACTTGCAATCGAAGCCGCGTGGATGATTGTGGTCCGGATACCACGCTCAGCCGCTCGAATCCTGAGATCGGCGTGGGTGGTTGAGACCATGGTATCCCCGGCGGTCAGAAAGACGGCGGATCCCGATTCTGCTGCATCCAGAATCGGTTCAGGGTGCTGTTCGACATCCTCACGGGAGAGGAGTCGGATGGGTTGCTGGTAGAGTGCTTCAAGAGCAGGCATATCCGCACCCATCAGCCTGGAGGTATAGGTTTCGAGGAAGACTGCATCTGCCTCACGGATGACAGCAAGTCCTTTTAAGGAGATATCATGCTCGTCAAAGAGCCCAAGTCCGATAAATGTCAGCATCTGTATCCTCAATACTCAAACCGCGTGATCTGATCGACCATTGAATCGATGACAGCACGGCATTGTCTGTGGTCGGTTGCCGATATGAAGAATACCGGTGTTCCCGGCCCGATCTCAAGAGCGGTGCGGATCTCCTCTTCAGTGACTGAATATTCGAGATCGGCTTTATTTGCAACAACTATGAGCGGAACAACAGCATTTCCTTCAACTATTGTCTTCAGTTTCAATGCCCGGGCCATCTGATCGGGGTGTGTGACGTCCACCATCAGAATGACACCCATCGCATTCCGTGCCAGCTGGGGAACAATCGGGTCAAAACGTTCCTGGCCCGGAGTACCATAGATATTGATATCAAAACCCTTGCTTGCCATATGGCCGATATCAAGAGCAACGGTTGTCGGCGTGCCAAGTACCCCGAGGCGATCGACTGACATCCCGCTCTCCGAGATATTCTTGACAAAGGTTGTCTTGCCGGAATTTGAGGGGCCGGTTACGACAATCTTCGGGATATAGGGGACAATATGACCTTCGGTGACGATATAGGGGAGCGAACGGGCCGGGAGTGGGAGCCAGGATACGGTATGGAGTGTGAAGTAGTTGAAGAAAGAGACAACTCCCGCTCCCGACTGAAGGGTTATTACGAGATCGCAGGGGGTTTCGCGGAGGATTGAATTGAGCATCTCCTCACCAAAGAGATTAAAATACTCAAAGGCTATGGTGACCGGCTTATCTGATCCAAGATCGTCAAAGAGGGAGACTGCTCCGGCAAATTCAAAATAATCCGAGAGGACATCAAGATAGACGACGACAACGTCTATCTCTTCCTCTGTGACAATGCTCCGGATTCTGTCCCGCCATGCTTCCCTGCATGCATTCCGGTCAGGATTTTGTCTCGTGATTGCTTCGACATCATGCTGATCAAGGAAACTGATCAGTTCATCATAACAGTCCAGATGGTAATGACTCTGTGTCGCAATATCAACATAGTATGCATCTTTGCCGGTAAACGGTGCAATAACCAATGTTTTTTTGCCGGTAATTACAGCAGTATGGAGCATCGAAATCAGGAAATGCTGTCCGTCTGCCTCCGGCTCGATTGAGAAGAGAACCCGGCTCCCATCAGGAATCCCTCCTTCAAGCAGTCCATCCAGCGCATCAATTCCAGTATATATCATCCTTCCACCACCAGTTTCCCATTCGGATCAAATGAATACGGAAGCCACGGAGTCATCCGTCCTCCAAGACCAACAACCCTCAGTTCAAAGCTATCTGTCCCTTCTCTCACTTCAACCACTCCGTTCATCAGCTGTTTAATCACCGAGACAGTGCGGGCATCAAACGACTCGTTGTTTAAGACATACAAGCCAATCCACTCGTTCTTCTTGATCTTGGCAGAGATGACGTGGACAAACTGATACATCACCTCCAGTTTCCGGTACATCAGGAATGTTGAGAGCGAGTTGACACAGAACCGAATAGGGGGAGGAAAAATACCGGGTTTTGGAGTATTCAGGCTCTCATCGACGATACCTGAAAACATCTTGCTCATCTTGATGCTGATACCGGTCAGATCAACCGGACTTGCGATGAATTTCATCCGGTCGGTATCAGGCACATTCGGCAGATCGCTTTTTGTGATGGCATCGATGATCGCAATGGCTCTCCTCTCCGTTCCATTCAGCTTAAAAAAATTCAGGATCTCGGATGCCCGTTCATCTGTCGAGAGAAGAACCGAGTATTCGCTTTCAGAAGGAAATGAGAGATTATATGCAATCCGCTCGGCACCCGATAACGGGGGTGCCAGGATAAGTACATTCGCACCCGAGGTCAATCCGCCGATTTGATCGTCGAGTGCAGGGATACCGAACTGGTAGCTGTACATAATATACTACGTGTTACGTCATCCCTATTTTTAACAATGCGCCTACAATGATACCTACGGCGACGGTATACAATGATATGAGTATCGCCCACCGTTTTCCAATTTCCCTGATTAAAACAGCAATTGTTGAGATACACGGGATAAAAAGGACACAGACAACCGCAAAAATATACAGCTGCACACCTGAGAGGACTGCGCCGAGATCTGCTGTTCCCGCAAGAACAACCAGCGTCTCAAATGCCATCTCTTTTCTGAGGATGCCAAAGAGAAGAGCGGTAGCGGCAAATCCCGGAAGCCCGAGGACGGCCTCAGAATAGGGGGTTATAATATCCTGGAATGTCGACACAAGTCCGAGATACTCAAAGATTCCAAGGAAGACACTGGATACGAGGAGGAGCGGCATGGCAATGAAGAGAAATTCCGAGAGACGGGTCCAGGCCTTCTTCACAACCATATCGGGCCGGGGAACCCGGAGTACCGACATCTCAAGGATCATCCCAAACTGCTGGCCGGGCGTCACTTTCGAGAGTACGATCCCGGTTGCAAAGACGAGAAGGAAGACGATTCCATAGACGGAGAATGCAGCGGCAAGACCGATAAAGGAGGCGACAATCCCTGATATGACAACAGTTCTGGCAGAACAGGGAATCATCGTGACGAGGACCGAGGCAATGATCCGCTCTCTTCGTGTTGTGAGGAGGCGGACGCTCATCAGTGCCGGGACACTGCATCCAAACCCAAGGACCATCGGAATGATCCCCTGCCCATGCATCCCGAACCGGTGCATTGAGTGGTCCGCGAGGAACGCGGCACGGGTGAGATATCCTGAATCCTCGATGATCGAGATGACCAGGTAAAAGATGAAGACATAGGGAAACGCGATCCCCATGCCGGCCTGAAGGGCGATGATTATGGAAAGGCCTACAGCTGATGCAATTCCGGGAAGTTCGAGGGCAAGGAATGGTTCGATTGCATAGACATCAAAGAAGGTGACGATGACGTCTTCAAAGAATGCGCCTGCAGTGAATACGAGCAGGAGTATGACGATGATCATGGCAATCAGGATGGGAATACCGGGAAATGCCCGTGTCAGAATCGTGTCAAGATCAAAACGGGGAGGGCGGGAGTGCTGCTCGGTTACCTCCCCTGCCAGTGCATGAGAGAAGTTGTGCCGGTTGGTTGCGATGATCTGGTGCGGAGTCATATTATGCCGCTTTTCGATCTCGGCTCCAAGCCCCTGCGCCGAGTCAGCGAGATCATCTGATCCCTCAGGGCGTACGAGTGCCTGGAGAGCAGCACTTCTCTCGATACCAAAGACCGTGGTAAGGCTCCGGACAGCTGCTTCGACATGGTGATCGTACGGAACAGCGACTGTCGGGATAGAGGGTTTTCCGGTTGCGAGATCGATGATCGCCTCAATATTCTTTCCCTCAGAGGCAATTGTCGGGATAACAGGCGATCCGATCTTTTCTGAGAGGATATCGTAGTCGATCTCTATCCCATACTTTTCCGCTTCATCGACCATATTCAGGACGATAACCATCGGGATCTTGTATTCTGCGATCTGAAGGAGAAGATAGAGGTTCCGTTCAAGATGGGTGGCATCCAGGACGGCGATAAGAATATCCACCTCCTTCCGCTTCAGAATTCCCCGAACAAGCGTCTCTTCTTCGGATTCCCCTTCTAGGGAGTAGATGCCGGGGAGATCGACGAGTTCGATCATCTCGCGCTGAAAACAGACATTTCCACGCATCAGATCGACGGTGGTGCCGGGATAGTTGCTGACTTCAACACCAAGGCCGGTCAAATGGTTGAAGATGAGTGATTTTCCCACACTCGGGTTTCCGATGAGCGCGCAGGAAAGGGGTCTGGTCATCTACTTCTCCGTGCATGGATCTCGGAAGCGACTTCCGGGGAGAGGGCGATATCGCACCCTTTCACCGAGATGACGACGGCTTCATTGTGGAGTTTTCTCCGTATGATGATCGGTTCACCCTCGATAACACCCAGATCGATCAGCCTCCGGTGGCGGCCCGGGCAACTGACAAAGGTGACGATAAGGGGCTCACCTTCCGGGAAGGAGAGAAGTGGTCTGGATGCTGGAGGGGTGGGGCAGGGACGCCTGTGGTGTTCGCGGCATCTACCCCCTTTTGATTGCATGAATGAATCAAGAGCGTTAATCGTCTCTTCGGAGATATCATGTTCCAGGAGGCATGCTTCACGGGAGGCAGCCTCTGCTTCAAGACCAAGTGTCTCTTTCAGAAAGCATTCCAGAACAGCATGTTTTCGTGAGATCATCTCCGCAGCTCTTCTTCCTGCCGGTGTAAGATGGTAGCCGGAGGAGCCCCCGGAGATGATGAGATCCAGATGCATGCACTGTTCGAGTGCAGTGGAAATTGATGCCTCCGGTTGAGAGAGATGAGATAGAATCCTCTCCTGTGTTGGGACGTCACCATTCTGCTGGATCAGAAGGATGGTTTCAAGGATATCTTCCTCGAGGGAGGTCTGCATATACAGAGTATCTGAGTCGTAAATGATATAGTATGCCATTTGAGGGAAATGCGTGTATCTATAAGGAGATGGATACCAATACCCGTGTATGGGAAGCGGGGTGAACGCGGAGGTTGCCGAAGTGCTTGAGAGGGTTGCCGATCTCCTGCTGGTGATCGGTGAGAATCCTTTCAAAGTCCGTGCGTACCAGCGTGCAGCAGAGGCGGTTCGGAGGAGCCCGCACGCGGTTGCCGGGATGAGCCGTTCTGAACTGATGGCACTGGATGGCATCGGGAAGGGAACAGCCGAGGCCATTCTTGCTATTGCTGAAACGGGAACCTGCTCTGAACTGGAAGCCCTGATGGAGAAGGTGCCTCCTGATCTTCCGGAACTGCTTGAACTGGATGGGGTTGGACCAAAGACGGTGCAGAAGCTCTGGAGCCACCTGAATGTAACATCACTTGCAGAGCTTGAGGCAGCAGCCCGGGGGCGACGGATCCGGGGATTGCGGGGATTTGGAGAGAAGAAAGAAGAAGAGATCCTCCGGGCGGTCAGGGTCTATTCAAACCGATCCGGCAGGATGCTCATCTCGGAGGCAGAGGAGATTGCCGGAGAGGTTGCCACCACACTCGTTCCCGGGACATTTGAATATGCGGGGTCGCTCAGGCGCGGCAGGAGCACAGTCGGAGATATCGATATCGTGACGACCGAGCCTGCGCAATCGGTCAATCCCGGGATCAGGGAGATTGCCAGTGAGATGATCGATGAGGGGATGAAGAAGACCTCATTCTTCTATCGTGGGAAACGAGTTGATATCCGGTTTGCAGATCCCAATGAGTTTGGTGCGACGCTCATGTACCTCACCGGATCAAAGGAGTTTAATATCCGGCTCCGGGAACGGGCTATTGCACGCGGGATGCAGCTGAATGAATACGGGCTGCTGAATAAACAGAACGGGGAGATGACCCGGTGCAGAACCGAGGATGAGGTCTTTTCGCTTCTCGGCCTCCATTTCATCCCCCCCGAACTCCGGGAGGATCGCGGTGAGGTTGCTGCCGCCGAAGCCGGGACACTGCCAGTTCTGATCGAGCAGTCAGATATCAGGGGGGATCTCCATGCCCACACAACCGGATCAGATGGGTCGCTCTCGGTAGACGAGCTTGCGGCGGCCGGAGACGCACGTGGATACGAGTACATCCTCTGTTCGGATCATTCCGCCTCACTCGGGGTTGCACGGGGCCTCACTCCCGAAGGGCTGCGCGAACAGGCACATGAGATCGAGATGGCAAACCGGAGGCATGAGTGCCGGATACTCGCGGGTATCGAGGTGGATATCATGACAGACGGGAGCCTGGGGCTGCCTGATGCTGTCCTCGCCGATCTCGATCTGATCATCGCTTCGGTTCATTCTTCACTGCACCAGGAGGCCGACCAGATCACCCGGCGGGTGATAACAGCGATAGAGAACGAGCATGTCGATATAATCGGCCATCCTACGGGGCGGCTGATCGGGAGGAGGGAGCCGTCTGCTATTGATATTCCACGGATTCTTGAGGCGGCAAAGGAGTCGGCGGTGGCAGTTGAACTGAATGCTTCACCATACCGGCTCGACCTTGATGATATTTATTTGAAGACGGCAAAAGAACTAGGAGTGAAGATTACAATCGGGACCGACTCTCATGGGCCGGGAGATTTTGCCGCGATGAGATATGGCGTGATGACGGCCCGGCGTGGCTGGTGCGGAGCTCGCGATATTCTGAATACCTATTCATTACCCGGATTACTGGACTATTTCCGATGATACACAGGCTCTATGAATACCTGCTGATGCGGGAGATCACCACCCCCCCCCGCGAGATCTGTTTTATGCTGACAGTCTTCGATCTCCGTTCTGCGCCTGAGCGGATCAACGATGTCGTCAGATGGGCGGAAGCCGTGCCGGGGATCGGGATGCTGACCTTTCATATCGATACCGATGATCTCTCCTGCGTGACACCCTTTATCGAGGATTTGAAGGCGGTCTCGGAGCATGCCCGTCTCGAGCTGCATCTGAAAGATGAGGTCCTCATCTCGGGTGTCGGGCTTCCTGTGCTGATCGTCGTTGGCAGGAGCGGGCGTGAGGAGATAACCGAGAGCATAAAAAAGATTGCTGCGGAAGGAACAGAGCCTGATGATGTCACGGAAGAGATGATCGAGTCACATCTCACCTTCAGATCCTCACCCGATCTGATCATCAAGACGGGCGGGAGTTACCTCACTGATTTTCTCATCTGGCAGTCGGTCTATTCCGAACTCTTCTTCCTTGATGTGAACTGGGAGTTCTTCAGGAAGACCGATCTGCTCCGTGCGATCAGGGACTTCCAGTCACGGGCACGACGATTTGGGGCCTGATCGTCTTCTCTGATCATAGACCCGGATCGCCCTGAGGAGATCAATTTTTCGGAACTGCGGCCAGTATGGTGCGCAGAAGTAGACTGAGGATTCGTTTCCGTTTGCGAGCCATGGCAGGAAGTTTGAGGTCCGGTATTCATTCCCTGTTCGTATAATCAGGTCAACCGGCGGGAGGCCGAGGCCGCCGTAGAGGTTCTCCTCGACCATCGCCGGGGTGATCTCGTCAGATCTGAGGGTGCCCGCCCTGACCTGTGAGACGAGGCGGCGGGCGGCATGGACGATCTCGTTTCTCCCCCCATAGGCGATGGCGACATTGATGTAGTGGTTGCTGTACTCTTTTGTTGCTTTTTCTGCTTCTTCGACACAGGCGAGGACATCGCCCGGAAGGAGGGTCTTGTCGCCGACCATCCTGACCCGGATCTTGTTTCTGTGTACCCGCTCATCTGTGATTACTTTTAAGAACCGGTCCTTGAAGAGTTCGAAGAGTTCTGCAAGCTCTTCATCGCTCCGTCTGAAGTTCTCGGTTGAGAAGGCATAGAGGGTGATGTGTTTGATCCCAAATTCCTGCGCCCATTCGAGCATCGTCTCGGTGGTGTTGGCACCCTGGCTGTGCCCGAACCCCGTCTTCTGCCCCATCTTTTTTGCATACCGCCGGTTTCCATCCTGGATGATCGCGATATGGGTTGGGATATGGGTGATTGTCGATCTGAGGATGCGGAAATAGATGGGTTCCAGGAGGGATCTGAGTATCATAGGGGTTCTATCTCCACGATCATGCCGTTATTTGGGTACCGTTCGATGATCTCGAGTTCAAGGCCGGGTTCTCCCTTCAGATCATCAAGAAGCCACCACTCGCATTCGACACTGCCATCCGGCTGGAGTTCGTAGCTCCCTTCTTCGAATGTGGCGAGGAGGTGACTGAGATCAGTTGTGGATCTGATCCTCCCATAGACGATGGTGCCATCATCGGTGATCTCATCGAGGTTCCGGGCGGTCATTGTTGCTATCCGTATGAGCCGCTCCCTCAGCTGGACGGCGTCCTTGAAGCCGGAGGAGCAGAAATGCACCTTCGGATCATCGGTGATCTCTTCAGCCCATTCTTTTGCCCCTTTAATGGCGTTATAGAGGCCTTCTTCCGACTCCATGCCGCGTTTCCGCATCTCGTCTGCACAGGTTTCGCCCCATTCGAGTTCATTGATATTGAAGAAGTCAAGCAATGGGAGCATGGGCCTGAGATGCCCGATGCCGGGGAGGGAGGGAACTTCGATCCCGATCTCAAAGCCCATCTCTTTTGCTCTCCGTGCGGATGCCGGATAGTCCGTCTCCATGATGTGTTCCCAGACTTCGTACGGCGGGTGCATCCGGATCTCGTCAACAAGCCCCTGAAGTGCGGCTAAATCTGCTTCTGTCGGGGCCCGGCCGGTATAGAGGTGGATCTGGTGCTTCTTTCCGAAGTGATCTTTTAAGAGCCTGCAGTAGCGAACCGTCCGGTCAATGAAGAGGAGGGGCTCGCCGCCGGTGACGCCGGTACCGAGTGCATCCATCGCTTCTGCTTCTGCGAGAAGATCGGCATCCGAATGAACGGGCTTGTCGTTTGCGAAGACGACATCGAGATCTTTCCGCTCGACCGAGAGGGGGCAGTACCAGCAGGTGCGGTCGCAGAGGCCGGTGACAAAGAGGACGAGCTTCGCCCCCTGGTAGCAGAGGATACAGCCGTCGCTGAGGTTCTCCGGCCGAAGGGTCTCGACCCGCTCCATGAGACCGGATACGAGTTCATCATAGTTCATGGGATCGCCCCGCGGGGGTGGTAGTAAGTATCTGTGTTGAGGGGGGAGTAGGCAGTGTCATTTGGATCTCTGCTTCTCTATTGGTCACAGGAGAGTAAAACTGTATGCGGAAGGTTAGTGGAGAGATCCGGGTATGCGGGAGGAGGGAAACGCCGGGTTGAGAGAGATCTCCTGAAGAGTACCTTTTTCATTATGATGATGCCATGTATCATCATGCCGAGGCGAATGAACCGGTCCCGGACTGCCCGCCTGGATACTGGACGATCTGGTACGTCACGATTGAATGGTGGATGGCCTGATACGGAACCATCCGATACAGCACGATCAGGTCGTCCAAAAGCTGGTCGTTCAAAACCAGGTCATCTACAAGCAGGTCATCCACGATCAGATGATGCCCTCTCTGAAGTGATCGGGTTCATCCTGATTATTGCTATCCTCATGATCTTCCTCTCCCTCTGGATGGTGTACGTGGTTCCTGCGGAAGGGCGGCAGCAGGAGATCGAGCATATGAACTATGTCCGGACCTGGTTCACGCAATATAAGGTGACGGCGGATTCGTTGTGGGTGAATCATGATGACGATAAATCGCTGACCGGAATACCATTCTCAAATTCTCTGGTGCTCGGGTCGCAGGGCGGTGCGACGCAGGCGGGAGGATTGTTCCTGCCGGTGATGAGCCCGGTTGGATCGACAGGGGCGATTGTGGTGACAAATAAGAGTGAATTCATCACAATTAATAACGGCAGCGATCGGTTTCCATTGGCAGTTCTGGAATTTGAGACAACGAACAACTACTGGATACCACAATCTTATTACTATCAGATGGGAGGCGTTTTTCTCCGTCAGCCAACTGGAACTGTTGCACGAGTTGCTCCATTGATTAATTTTAACCTTGAAGGAAACGATGCTGCGATTGTGCAGATATCATCAAGGGCTAAATCAGGGATGTCAGGACAGGGATCGGTCAGGATAGATACGGAGCTAAATCATGTAACCACCGACATTTCTGGAAGCATGCCAATTACATTCGAGCTGAGGGACGAGTTTGCAGCGATTGGATGGGAAAAGATACTGAAGGAGCGACGGGCGCTTGCCGGATTAAACACAGACAATGTGATTATTACCCAAAGTGGAAGTAATGTTTCAGTATCACGTCCGGATGGGAATATCACCCTTACGTATAATATTGTTGAATTTGTCATTTCAGTTCAGTCAATTGCATCGGGGATAGAATAATGAGGCAGAGGCAGTATGAGGCTGTATCGGAAGTCATTGGTTCAATTCTATTGATATCTCTGGTTGTCCTTGCGGTGGCCATTGTAGGGGCAGGATTCCTCTCTCAGCCACCGCCCGTGCAGACACAGGATCTGAATGTGCTTGCTGGTTACGATGAAAATAATGAGACTCTTTACCTCCAGCACGATGGAGGGGATCTGATGCTACCAGGGGAGTATTTTATCCGAATTGACGGGGGTCCTCCAATCTATCGAGGAGAATGGGGGATTGGGGGGAGTTTGACTTTTCCTGAAGTTTTTGAAGAGCCACAGCGTATCCAGATCATCTCTACCCGTGGCGGGCAGCAGAATCTTATCCGCGAGATCAGTATAGGACAGGTAACCGGAGGCGGTGCACCAATCAGGCCAGGTCCGGCGCCGATACCGGGTCACGGGGGGCAGTGTACGCAGGAGAAGCTGGAAAATTATCTTAATATTACATATATCAGTAAATTTTCTGAGGAGCTGAATAATGATGCAATCTACCTAACACGATACAGGCTCGGCAATTCCGCATCCCTTTCAGGTTGGATTAATATGACAATTAATAGCACAGGTTCATATATAGTCACACCAGCCCAGGGAAATAACCCTCCTGTCATAACAAATCTTAATATAAACGACAAGCTGGCAATTCAGTATGTAGATGCCAAGCAGGTCAGTGCCAATATCTTCTCTGTGGGAGGGAAGGGTTGGGCATTTGCTGGAGATAACACGAATATTTACATTAATCCAGGTCAAACAGGCCAGCAATCATTTACAAATACAAATCTCATTGATAGCTGGATTTTATCTTTTAAGGAGTATGATTCAACCCTTACATTCCAGGTGGGTGGAACACCCCAAAATATATTCACAAGGTTATTCATCAAAAACCAGACAAACCCGGAGGTTGAAGGGGCAGACACCAATAGATGGAAATTCTATAATATTGAACCCGCAGAGCCTTCGCTTCTCATTCTAAATTTCGCAAAGAAACAGAACGATGGTTATTTGCAGTTCGTCGGAAATGTATCGAAAATTGAACGAAATGACATACTGTACTGGTCACCATCCTAATTATACTTAACCATGGTTAATTATTATGGCTATAAATAATCCTTTCCACACCACCGCCGCCTCTGAACTGGTCGGCACGCTGATCCTCTCCGCTTTGATCGTCCTGGTCATAGGGATCGTCGGGGTGACCCTTCTCTCCCAGGGGCCGCCTGCTGAAGTGCCGGCGCTCCGGGTGGATATCCATAATGAGTCAGGGAACCTGACTCTGATCCATCGTGGCGGTGATATGCTCTTCCGGGAAAAGACCAGAATCTTTGTGGATGGCGTGGATCAAACGTCTAATTTTATTCTTGAAGGTGAGAGCTGGGAGGGGTATGGTGCCGGGGACTGGCTTATCCTTCCCGGAATGTTCGAAGAGGATGTGAGTGTGCAGATCGTCCATACCGGACCGGATCTCCCGGCACTCCTCTTCACAATCGGGGATATCGGGGTGCCGCCAGGACCGTGGCCGGATACCTACCAACTTACTCTCATTGCCTCACCATCTGGAGCGGGGATGCTGACAGGTGCAGGCTTTTATGAAGCCGGAACAGGAGTGGCGATCAATGCCCATGCCAATCCGGGCTGGCTCTTCAGCAACTGGACACGAAATGGCGTATTGGTCAGTGCATCACCAGGTTTCACCTATCCTATGCCAGCAGAAAGTGTGGCGTTGGTGGCAAACTTCGCAATAGATCCAACAGTTACATATAATCTCACACTTGTTGCCGATCCATTGGTGGGGGGAACCGTCAATGGCTCAGGCCTGTATGAGGCTGGAGAAGAAATTCCCGTATCTGCCCAGGCCAGTGCAGGCTATCAGTTCATCAACTGGACACAGAATGGCGTGCAGATAGCCAATACATCTGCATTCATCTTCACGATGCCGGCAGGAGATGTAACCCTTGTGGCGAACTTCGAGCAGCAACCCTGCAGCCCGGGTCTTCGCGGATTCTACTACCCACAACAGGACTTCTCCGGCATCCCGGTCATACGGATCGATCCGCGCCTCCGGTTTGCCGATGCCCAGGCAGTCAGCCAGTATGGAGAGCCGACTGATGAGGTGAACTGGCCCGACGCAACACTTGGGAAACAGGAGGACTTCAGCATCATCTATGAGGGGTATCTGGTCGTTGATACGGCAGATACTTATACATTCTCACTTCGCTCCGATGATGGCTCACGCCTCTGGATCAACGAGATCGATGATGCTGATACACCAGTGGTTGACAACTGGGGTTTCCATGCACCCACTACAGTTACAGGCACAAAATATCTGGAAACTGGATATCATCCGGTGCGGGTAAAGATGTTTGAGAATACAGGGGCTTCCTCCCTCCAGCTCAGATGGGAGTCTCCAAACATGACAGACCGCGTCATCGAGAGCTTCTGCACCGATCCGGTAGAGTACCAGGTTGATTTTGCTGCCACTCCATTGAGTGGAGATACGCCACTGCTCGTCAATTTCACCGATCTCTCAACCGGTTTATCAGGGAACCGTTCTTGGTCATGGACATTTGGGGATGGTGGAACATCGACGAGCCAGAACCCAACCCATATCTACACCTCACCCGGCAACTACACGGTCAGCCTGTTTGCATCAGGAGATGAGGGATCTGGGGTTGAGACAAAGACGGGCTATATCACGGTCACCAGCTCTGGAATAGGGTTCACGGTAGAGTCATGGGTCAGATGGAACAGGAATCCAACACCGGACGCCAACGATCAGTGGTGGGCGACGATCGTTGTCGATGGGAACTCAGATGGAAACAGCCGCTATCACCTTCAGCATAATCAGAATAATCAGAACTTTGAGATTGCCATCAGGACAGCTGATAATGCAAGACCCACTCTGCTCTCAACCACATCACCTGTTGAGGGAGCGTGGTACTATGTGGTGGGCGTCTATGATCCCGAAAATGAGCGGCTCCGTATCTATGTCAATGGTGTTGAGGAGAATAGCAGATGGGCTTCTGCCGTAGGGCTCATTCCATCGCCCGGCTTATACCAGATCGGCGGCCCTGCCGGCATCGAGTGGCCTGATCCTACATCGATGGAACGAAAATTCGACGGCAACATCCTCTGCCTTGGGACACATGAACGGGTATTCACCCCGCAGGAGATCCTGGATAACTATAATGCCGGATGCCCGCCGGTTGTTGACTTCACCTCCGATGTTGCCAACGGCACTGCCCCGCTTACTGTCCAGTTCACCGATCTGACCACTCACTCTCCAACCGCGTGGGCATGGGACTTTGGGGATGGCAATACCTCGACAGCCCAGAACCCCACCCACACCTATGTGACAGCGGGAACGTATACTGTCAGCCTGACGGTGACGAAGAAGGATGTGAATAATTTAGATGCAAACATAACCGGGACGAAGATTGATTATATAACAGTCGAAGGAGAGTCGTTCGTTGACTTTGTAATCAATGAGAACGTCTTTGTGTATGGGAATGTCCTGAATTTCCAAGGAGATAATGTCAATGGCCCTGGAGCAACGGTGGTGATTACTGGCGGCCTTGTCACCTCAGATTTAAATGGGGGCGCAGCTGTTGCAGTTTCAACGATATACATTGATGGAAATGTGAATCTCAATTCTGGAAGTGCAGGGCTTGGATCATCAACTCAGCCGGGTAATATCTACGTGAACGGGGATATGAGGCTCTGGACAGGAGAGCGGGATATCTATGGAGATGTCTATGTTAATGGCAACTTTGATCTTAAAGATGCCCGTATCCATGGTAATGTCTATGTTGATGGCAATCTGAACCTTGGAAATACGCCAACGCTCTCTCCAGATACACGAATCTATTATACTGGGACGATTGCCCATCCAGGAAATTACCCGGCAGATATCCTTGCCAAATGCATCCATCAGGCAACGGTTCCTGGGTTCGACATGCCGGATCAGGAGATCCCGCCTGCGAAACCAGCTGGCTGGTATGACGAACGCGGGTATGTGTCAGGTAGCCCTCCACTCACAAGCAATCTGAAGGTATTTGACAGTAGCTACTCACCAGCATCGATAAGTGGAGGATCCACTGCCAATAATGTCATCATTATTGCTCATAACGGGGATATTACATTATCCGGACTGGGATGGATCCATGTGAAAGGTGTGCTTTTTGCACCAAAAGGTAAGGTCACTTTCAGTGGAGGATCATTTGAAGGTGTCGTCATTGCCCGTGACGGGTTCTATGTGACAAGTGGCGGAACTCAGGTCACCTTCAAAAACCTTGACCAGTATATCGGAGATCCAAATGATTATCCGTTCTGAATAAGGGTGTTTGAACCCCCTACACTCATTTTTTAAAAGAGCAATACAGAATAGAACCCAGAAGGAACAGAGATGAAAACCACTAATAAAGACCCAGTCCCCCCCGAAATCAGCGCACTCCTGATGATCTCCCTCGTCTCCATCTTTGTAATTGGGATAATTGGCTCAGTCTAGGGACTCTGCCCTGCCATTACCGAACTCCCGTTTCATTCCATTCTGGGTGCAGAACAACAACGTCTATAAGCCATGAAGCAGATAAAATGAGGGGGCGCGATAATAGTCTAGTGGTAGGACAGGGGCTTCCCAAGCCTCTAGCCCGGGTTCGAATCCCGGTTATCGCATAAGAATGGACTCTTCTTCAATCTATGCGATCAGCCTGATCACCGAGAATAAAAAAGGCGTTCTACGCGATATCGCAACCACCCTGGCCGAACAGAATGGGAATATTCTGACGATCCAGCAGGAGATCATCAAACGCGGACCCGAGACCGGTCTTGCATGGGTTGATATGGAGCTTGAGGTAGATGACAACTTCGGATCAATTGTCGCTGCACTGACAGCCCTCCCCCATATCGTTGAGGTTGAGACCCATGAGACCTTCTCGAAGATCTTCGGCCAGCGGGTGATCATCATCGGCGGAGGAGCCCAGGTCGCTCAGGTGGCAATGGGTGCTGTGAATGAGGCGGATCGGCATAATATCCGGGGGGAGCGGATCTCTGTCGATACCATCCCGCTTGTCGGGGAGAAGACGCTGGCACTCGCAGTTGATGCGGTGACACGCCTTCCCCGTGCCTCAATCCTGGTTCTTGCCGGATCGATCATGGGTGGAAAGATCAGCCGGGCAGTCGAGAACGTGAAGGCAGAAGGAATACCGGTTATCGCCCTGAAGATGGCGGGAAGTGTCACAAAACATGCGGATCTCGTCGTCACCGACCCAATCCAGGCAGGAGTCTTTGCCGTGATGCATGTCTCTGAAAAGGCAATCTTTGACATCAGCAAAGTGAAGGGACGCGAGTTTTAACATGCGAAACATACGTTCCAAAGAGTTGATCTGGTACTATGAAAGATATGGATGATATCATACAGCAGGCAGTTTCCATCCTGCGGCATGACGGTTTAATCGTCTACCCGACCGAGACGGTCTATGGTCTTGGCGGGGATGCCTTCTCGGATATTGCAATCGAGCGCGTGTATGAAGCAAAGAACCGGCTCAGGGGAAAACCGATATCAATTGCGGTATCCGATATCGAGATGCTCGCCTGTGTGGCCCATCTTGATACTGCGGCAGAAGCGTTCATCAACCGGTTCCTCCCCGGTCCTGTGACAGTGATCCTAAAGGCAAAGAGCTGTGTGCCGACAGAACTGACCGGTGGCACCGGGATGATCGGGATCCGCTGGCCGGATCACAGAATAGCGCTTTCAATCATCAGTGAACTTGATGCCCCGATCACCGCAACCAGCGCAAATATTTCAGGCGACATCTCCCCAAGAACAAAGAATGACGTGAATGTCCGGCATGAACTCTTCGTCGATGGAGGAGAGCTTCCGGGGACACCAAGCACCGTTGTGGATCTCGCCACCAAAGAGATCGTCAGACCCGGCTCACAGCTCGATGAGATCGTCAGGTTCCTCATCGACATGGACTGAGCACTATGGAGAGAGTTCGGTTGGAGAAGCCTATCCGGCTTCGTGATTTTGTAATTGATCGAGACGGGGGGATATATGCCGTTTCAGTGTACGACAACGACGAGCGGGCAGGCTGTGTCCTGAGATACCTGCCTGATCCTGATGGTGAGCGAACATGTGCAGATGGAAAGCGGTACCGGAAGATCGAGTTTGACGAGGCCTTCGCCTGGATTCTTGAGCATCACCCCGAATGGAATGATACCGTTCATCGGATCCCGCTGGATCAGATCGTGTCTGTCCTGAAGCCGGAAGAAGAGATGGGCAGGATCATGCAGGACAATCCACGTGTCCGGAACCTCGCAAATCTCTTCAGCCTCCCTGAGAAGAGTTTCGGCTGCACCGGCTCCCTCCTCTGCGGGCTGGAGAACGAGGCATCCGATATCGATCTCGTCGTCTATGGAGAACACTGGTTCTCAGCACAGCGGCAGCTTGCCGAGGCTGTTGCAGAAGGGAAGATCCCGGAGATGAGCGAGGAGATGTGGAGGAAAGTCTACAGGAAGCGGGTCCCCGAGATCTCCTTTGACGACTTCGTTACCCATGAAGCCCGGAAATATAACCGGGGAGAGTACGAAGGCACCTACTTTGATCTCCTCTTCTCACGTGGATATGCAGAGCAGAACGCTGTTCCGATTAAAAAAGGAGTTCCAATCGGCCGGGATGTTATCGAGGCGACCGTGACCGATGCCTCACTTGCATTTGATAACCCGTCCGTCTATGCAATCGACCACGAAGAGATCAGCTTTGTTCTCTCCTTCACCCACACCTATGCCGGGCAGGCACTCGCCGGAGAGGTGATCGAGGCGGCCGGTGTTGTTGAGGAACACGGAGACGAAAAATGGCTGATCGTCGGGACCACCCGCGAGGCACGGGGCGAATATATCCTCTCACGAACACTGCTGAACAGATGATCTGCGCAATTTGAGCAGCTTTCAATCCAGATAAACCTCAATCCGGATAAGCACCCCAATAGCACCCCTTTTTTAAGAATCACTTTTTCCTGAAGAACCTATCAAAGAGCGTCTGTGGGTCGCGGGCGCCCCGGGTGCAGATGTCTTGCTTCGGGCAGCGGTCGCAGGGGGCATCCGGCGGTGCCTGCGGCGTTTCGCCGCGATAGATCGCCTCTGCCTTCCTGAGGGCGGCGAGGAGGCGCCGTCGGTCCGAGGCGGTTGGGGCGACCGTGCGGACGATGCCGGATGGAATATAGGCGATCCGAACTTCCGAGGGGAATATCTCCCCTCCATTCTTCAGCTGATCCATCTCTTCTGCTGCCAGCAGATATGCAGCCGCCCGGATCCGATCCTGCTTCCAGACACCATATGTCGGGGCACGGGTTGCCCTGAGGATTCCAAGTGCGGGCCTTCTGCCAAACATCCAGTCGATCCGGCCGGAGATGCCGTACTTCCTGTTCGCACAGGCAACATCGGCTGCCATCGGCTCCTCCCAGGCAAGCCCCCGGCAGGCGGCGATGCATCTTTCCAGATACTCTTTCATTGAATCGTCGATATCTGGCCTGACGATCCTGATCTCCTCCCAGATCCCCTCAACAAGGGGATCTGAATGACCGGCCGGATCCTGTGGAGAACCGATAGACGACACAGTCTCAGATTCCGCAACCGACGGGGTATCTGATAACGCCAGTGAACCGAGATGGTAGCCGACCTGTTTTGCAATGGTGTATTCCGGCGGTTCTACGATCCCTTCATGCCGTTCCAGGTACACCCGGACCGGGCAGACCGAGGTGCGGACGAGTGTCGAGACCGGGATGAACTGTGGTTCTGAGGGTCTTGCTGGAGCAGACATGCGTACCAAAGCTTTTCTTTTCACTCCGCTAATAGATTTGCATGGCTTCCAAGGAAATAACCGTAAATGTGCCGCAGGATCTCGATCCCGTGTACAGCAACATGATCCAGATCGCCTTCCGGGACGACGAATTTACCTTCCTCTTCCTCCACCAGATACCAAATATCAACCAGGCAAAGGCGAAGTCCATCGTTACCATCAGCCCAAAGCATGCGAAGAAGTTCCTGACAGTGCTCCAGCAGAGTGTCGCCGAGTTCGAATCCAAGTTCGGCACCATCGAGCCCCCAAAAGAGCAGCAGGCTGGCGAATCGGTGACGATGCGTGGGTACTCGTAAGCGATAGTCTGAACAAAGACAGGAGATCGCACACGGGATGCTCGTGGGATATTCCTGAGGATGAGGGGGTAAAGAGGCAGGAGAACAGAACCTTTTAACCTTTTCAGAGCCAATAGAATGGTCGCAGTGCCGCCGTGGCTTAGCCTGGCATAGCGGCTGATTCGTAATCAGCAGGTCGAGGGTTCAACTCCCTCCGGCGGCTCTCTTTTAAGGACGTTAAATCGAGATCCAGACATGCATTACTCGTTTTAGGATACTTTGATCCTGATCATTCGCTCTAAAGGACAGATATCGCAGTATCGAACAATTCAGCGATCGACCTGAAGATTGAAAGGAGAGATCGAGTTGGAATGTCATACTATCACATAGGAAGGATGTTGTTTTAATGATCCTCCAGTTTGTTGACTACAAAGTAGTCTACTTATGTCTCAATAAATCTTCATCAATCGTGATAATAAAATCCGGAATCCAACTGGATCGGTTTTTGATGAGCCAAGTGGATCAAAATTAAATGAGCAAAAACAGTGCAGACCTGTCACAGATATCATTTGAATTTTCGACATCACTCGTTTCGATGTCCAAGAGCGCAGGAGTACCTATGACCTATGTCGTCATTCTCAAGTCATCCAGACGGGATTTTGTCTCCGGCTGAAGTTGAATCGTTGTTGCCATAGTAACCCATAGTGAGATATAGAATATACGATTTCATATTCGCGCATCAAAAACTGATCCACCTGAGACCATCAGCCAGAGAGGGTGATCCTTTTGAGCCTCAAACACGGGATTCACCACACACCATCACCTTTATCTTGTAAGTTGACAGTAAAGTAGTATACTTATGTATCAACAAATTTTCATCGACCGGAATGATGAACTCCGGTTCCTTCTTGATCGATACCATTCACAGAAGCCGGAGTGCATAATCATCTATGGCAGGCGGCGTGTCGGGAAGACAACTCTCCTTACTCAATTTCTAAACAAGGCCAGAGGCTTCTACTTCCTTGCCTCCGAGGAGGGATCAGCCTTGAATATTTCGGATTTTGCACACTATGCAGGAGAATACCTACACGATCCGGATTTTGAGCGGGGGAGTTATCCGGATTGGAAGGCAGTATTTCAGGCTCTTATATCACACCGGAGATTTGCACCACCAGATGGAGAGAAGGTCGTGATTGTGATCGATGAGTTTCCGTACCTGATCTCCCGTGATAAGGCAACTCCTTCAATCTTCCAGAAGATATGGGATCAGATCCTTGCCCATGAGCCGGTGATGCTGATCATCTCAGGATCATCAGTAAGCGCAATGGAAAGTGAAGTCCTGGCATACACAAGCCCCCTGTACGGCAGACGAACAGGCCAGTGGCAGGTTGAACCGCTCCCCTACCCGTACCTCAGGCAACTCCTCCCGTATTCTGAACATGACCTGATGCTGACCTGGTGTATCCTTGGGGGAATACCTGCATATATCAGATTATTCAACCCGGAACGCTCGTTCTGGGAGAATGTGGAGGAGCAGATCCTGACAAAGGGTGCTTACCTCTACTCTGAGGCAGAACTCCTGATGCACTATGAATTCCGGGAAGCAGGCAACTATATCTCAATTCTTCGTGCCCTTGTGTCCGGACATACAACACTATCAGCAATCTGCCAGGCAACCGGACTTGATAAAGGGATGGTATCCAAATACCTTGCCATACTATCACGCATGCAGCTCATTCGGGATGAAGCTCCGGTAACCGCCCATGCCGGATTCAGAAGGCGGCATTACCGTTTATATGATCCTTATCTCACATTCTGGTTCCGCTTTGTGTATCCCAGGCGTGCAGAAACTGAAACCGGACAGGTTTCAGCGGTTCTTCAATCGATTCAGGACTCGATCGCTCCATATTGTGGAGAGATGTTCGAGATACTTATCGAGGATCTGATACGGAGAGGTATCCTGTTTCCAGATACAACATACTCACGTCTTGGGCGATGGTGGCAGAACGAAATAGAGATTGATATCGTCGGGCTCGATGAACAAACAGGTACCGCACTCTTTTGTGAATGCAAATGGTCTGAGCTCAGCATTCGGGATGCACGGGCAGTCATTACAGCCTTAAAGGAGAAGGCAGAAAATGTGCGATGGAGAGATGGCAAGCGGATAGACCGCTATGCACTGGTAGCAAAGGAAATTCACGGGAAAGAGCGGCTACGGGATGAGGGATACCATGTCATTGACCTTCATGACATCACCCTGCTTTCAGAGAGGTTCCTTGCAGATAAAAACCGATAAGCCAGCCAGAATTTTAGAGCTTCAGATCATACCCCTTTTTCTATTCCAACATCCCACCCCTCCAATTGATTACAATGGTTGATTCGGCTGCATGCCCTGAAGCAATACAACATCTTGTCGAGCGTTTCGGTTTTCATCTTCCTTCGTATAAACGCGGGCAGAAGAATGAAACCGAACTCAGGCGGCAGTTCCTCGATCCCTTCTTCCATGCCCTCGGATGGGATGTCGATAATAACAAGGGATACTCTGAGGCATACAAGGAAGTCGCCCATGAAGAACCGATTAAGATCCGAGGGAAGACGCTCTTCATCGACTATGCATTCCGGATCGGCGGGCAGACAAAATTCATTGTTGAGGCTAAAAAGCCCGATGTCAATATAAAGGACGATACCAACGCAGCCCTCCAGCTCAGAAGATATGCCTGGAATGCAAACCTGAAACTGAGCATCCTGACTGATTTTGAAGAGTTTGCGGTCTATGACTGCACCATCCCGATTGGAAAGAACGATACCGCAGCAACCGCCCGGATCGCCTACTTCACCTTCAAGGAATACCCGGAGAAATGGGGCTGGATCGAGGAGATATTCGCACAGGAATCGATCAAGCTCGGATCATTCGATAGGTTTGCCGAATCCAAAAAGGGGAAACGTGGAACTGCCCGCGTGGATGATGCGTTCCTTGAGGATATCGAGAAGTGGCGGGATCTTCTTGCCAGAAATATCGCCCTTCGGAATGATATCACACTGGAAGAGCTGAATACCGTTGTCCAGCGGACGATAGATCGGATCATCTTCCTCAGGATCTGCGAAGACAGGGGTATTGAGAGATATGAGCGGCTTCTCGATCTCCGGGAAGGAACAGGGATCTACAAGCGGCTCTGCGACATCTTCATCGAAGCAGATGACCGCTACAACTCGGGGATCTTCTATTTCCAGGAGGAACGAGGGAGAACCGAGAGCCCAGACACCCTATCACTCTCAATAACAATCGATGACAAAGTCCTCAAGGAGATCATCAACCGCCTCTATTACCCTGAGAGTCCATTTGAGTTCTCTGTCATTCCGACTGAGATCCTCGGACATGTCTATGAACAATTCCTCGGAAAGGTGATCCGGCTCACCGACGGGGGACAGGCAAAGGTCGAATATAAGCCTGAAGTCAGGAAGGCGGGAGGGGTTTTCTACACGCCGACCTATATCGTCGATTACATTGTCACCAAAACGGTAGGGGAGCTTGTCAGGGACAAAACACCCAAAGAGGTCTCTGAGATTAAAATACTCGATCCCGCCTGCGGATCGGGATCGTTTCTGATCGGAGCATACCAGTATCTCCTTGACTGGCACCGTGACTGGTACATTGAACATCTGGTGCCGATGATCAAGGGGAAAGGGGCAACCTCAACAGAGGTGCAGGCACTCATCCCGGCACAATATCAGGTGATGCCAGGAAAGAAAAGTGCGAAGTCCAGATCCCGAACACAGAACGATCACATTGAACTGCCGATCTTCGCCGGGGGTGATGGATCGGTCTCACGTGTCCGGAGTACCTGGCAACTCACCTCGGCTGAACGAAAACGGATTCTCTTAAACAACATCTTCGGCGTTGATATCGATACGCAGGCAGTCGAAGTCACCAAACTCTCCCTGCTGCTGAAGGTGCTCGAAGGCGAAAACGAAGAGACGATCTCAAAACAGCTGAAACTCTTTGCAGAACGGGCACTCCCCTCCCTCCATATGAACATCAAATGCGGTAATTCGCTTATTGGTCCCGATATCTACACCACGATCCAGAAAGACACCCAGACGGCACTCACGGATGAAGAAATCCGACAGATCAACCCCTTTGACTGGAAACGTGAGTTCCCCGAGATTATGCGGAGGGGCGGATTCGATGCAGTGATCGGGAACCCGCCGTATGTGAGGCAGGAAACGCTTGGAAAAGTGTTTAAGGATTATGTTAAGAACCAGTATGCCGTGTATGCGGGAACAGCCGATCTGTATGCATATTTCATAGAGAAAGGCATCTCTCTTCTCGGTAAGAGGGGCAGGTTCTCCTATATTGTTGCAAACAAGTGGATGCGGGCAAACTATGGAAAACCCCTCCGGCAATGGCTGAAGACAAAGCAGATCGAGGAGATTGTGGACTTTGGGGATCTCCCCATCTTCACGAACGCAACCACCTACCCCTGCATCATCACGCTTCAATCAGGTAATGGAGACTCCACCTTCAATGCAACGCAGGTACATAATCTGGACTTCCCCGATCTCGCCACATATATTGAAGAGAACCAGTATCAGGTCAATCAGGATGAACTGGACGATGGCGGATGGTCGCTTGCCGATGGCGGGGTGCAGGAGTTGCTTAACAAACTCAGGCAGGTGGGAGTTCCACTTGGAGAGTACGTTCAGGGGAAGATATATCGGGGTATTCTTACCGGCTTGAATAAGGCATTCGTCATCGATGCAGAGATCCGGGAACGGCTGATTACCGAAGATCCGAAGAGTGAGGAGATAATCAAGCCGTTTTTGGCAGGAAGAGATGTGAAACGGTATCAACCTCTTGAAAAGAAGCAATTTCTGATTCTCTTTGAAAAAGGCTTTTCAAATCAAAAGGGTGAGAAATATCAGAGTAAATGGAAATGGATGGAAAATGAATATCCGGCTATTGCCTCTTATCTCAAACCTTTTCAGAAGGATGCTGAGAAGAGATGGGACAAAGGTGAGTATTGGTGGGAGTTAAGGGGATGCGATTATTATCAATCCTTTGAAAACCAAAAAATTATGTTCCCCGACCTTGCTGAAAGACCACAATTCACTATTGATCGTGATGGAGGGTTCTATAATGCGAATACATGCTATAATCTGTTTAAGTACGACACATACTTACTTGGAATCCTCAACTCTAACCTGATAAACTTCTATTATCGCAATATGGCAGCTGTGTATCGCGGAGGCTACCTCCGGTTTTTCTCTCAATATGTTGAATTACTCCCTATCCGCACCATCGATCCCTCCAACCCCGATGACGTTGCCCGGCACGATCGGATTGTTGCCCTTGTCGAGCGGATACTTGACCTGAATAACAAGGTGAGCGGAGTGCGTGAGGCGCATGCCCGCGAGCTGATGAAGCGGCAGATCGAGGCGATAGATGCTGAGATTGATAAAGAAGTGTACGAACTCTACGGGCTCACCGAAGAGGAGATCAGGATCGTGGAGGAAGAGATTGCTCAATAGGGTTACTGGCAGGTTTACAGGGAGAGTTACAAGCAGGAAGGTTACAGATAGTGAGTTTACAGCTATGATTACAGGAAGGGTTGGAGGCAGGGCATGCACATTCTCGAAGATATCTTAGCCCATAACCTTTTAATCGTCTTTTGCGGATCTGCCGTCAGCAGGAAGTCAGCAGAGAAGGGGTGTTACTATTGCGGGCCGGGAAATAAATTCTGGCCGCAGTTCTCCCGGATAACCGGCAGAGAAACCGGCAGAGAGATTGTAATCCCCGGTTCCATAGAAGACTGCAGGATTGTTCTGGAATACGGAATCGGGCTTACCGATCTGAACAAGACTGAATCGGGATCAGACAGATCCCTGACAAAATCAGAGTACGACACCGGGAGTTTCGTGCAGAAAATGCTCGAATATGCACCCCGCTTAATCGTCTTTAATGGGAAAGAAGCCGCCAGAAACGCCTTAAAGAGAAGAGATATCGGATATGGCATACAATCTGGGATGATCGGGGAGAGTTCTGTATTTATCGCTCCATCTACCTCAGGCCTCTCGGCAAGGGACTGGAAATACCATGGGGAAGCGTGCTGGGGCAGGATCGGGGAGATCTATACGGAGATGCGGGCGAGGAGGATTGAATAAATAATGAGTCCCGGGAGCTGTAAGCAGAAACAGATAGGAGTGGCAGAATAAGAGATGACTCCATCATAAACACACATAAACATACATATACAGAATATTTAAATAAGTTTGAGATATACTTACATTCATGGGAACGATCACACTCAGCATCGATGATGAAACGGAGCGGCGCTTTCGGAGCACAGCAAAAAAGGTTATTGGGGAGCGGAAAGGATACCTGGGTGAGGCCGCAACCGATGCGATGAAACTCTGGATTCACGAAAAGACACAGGAAGCCATTGCACAGGATGCATTGGATCTCATCAGGAAGACATACCGGTTTGGAGAGAAGAGATATAGCAACAGGAAGGATCTCTATGACCGGTGAAGCACCACCGCTCATCGATACCAATATCCTTGTGTATCTTTTTGATGAAAATGCCGAATATAAAAGGAATATCTCTCATCAGCTTGTCGCGGGCTGTTTCAAATCGGAGGAAAGATATTCTCTCTCTTATCAGAACCTTGCAGAGTTCTCAGTCGTTGTCACCGAGAAGGTCGCAGATTCAATGCCATCAGAAGATATCCAGCGATTCATTCATTCTGTAATCTCATTTCAGGGATGGAATATTGTTCACTATACAGGAACGACAATCATCCATGCCCATGAGATCAAAGAACAGCATAAGCTCCACTTCTGGGATGCCCTGCTGGCTGCAACAATGCTCGAAAACCATATTCAGACGATATACACCGAAGATGCACATTTCAGGAAGATACCCGGTATAAACGTGATGAATCCATATGAGACTCAGCTATAACGGATTAAATCAATTTGGTGAACAGATACCCTCTTCACATTACAGGATACATCACCCCCCTCACCACCATCTCCCCCACTCCACCGCCGGTGAATACAGCAACAAATAAGAACTTTTCCCCCGTTTTTACTTTACAATAGAAAGAGGAGAGGTATGAGTGGAGAGTATGAGCAGGCATTTCGTGAATCGATAACTGATCCCGAACAGTTCTGGGGAACTGCGGCTAAAAACATCATCTGGTCAAAAGAATATGACCAGGTGCTTAGCGCCGGAGATCCACCCTTTTATCGCTGGTTTGAGGGGGGCGAGCTGAACACCTGTTATAATTGCCTCGACCGCCATATCGAAGAGGGGCGGGGAGACAGGACAGCCCTCATCTATGACAGCCCTGTCACACACACAATCAGAAAATATAGCTATACCGAGCTGCGTGATCTCGTTGCCCGCTCCGCCGGGGGCCTCCGGAAGCTTGGGGTGCAGAAAGGAGATCGGATCGTCATCTATATGCCGATGATCCCGGAGGCGGTCATCGCAATGCTCGCCTCTGCCCGGATCGGTGCCATCCACTCGGTCGTGTTCGGCGGGTTCGCCTCCCGCGAGCTGGCAAAGCGGATCGAGGATGCAGAGCCCAAGATCATCATTACGTCATCCTGCGGAATCGAAGTGGATCGGATCATCTCCTATAAGCCGCTCCTTGACGGAGCGCTCGCCCTCTGCACCCACCAGCCTTCGGCATGCATCTATGTCCAGCGGAAAGAGTACCCAATTAATCTACCAGATAATTCAGATATCACATGGGATCAGCTGATCGATGCAGAACCCGCTGACTGCATCCCGGTGAAAGCAACTGATCCTCTGTACCTCCTCTATACCTCAGGCACCACAGGCAAACCAAAAGGAGTGGTGCGGGACAATGGCGGCCACCTGGTGGCGCTCTCCTGGAGCATGGAGCAGATCTACGGGGTGAAACCCGGAGAAATATACTGGGCAGCCTCCGATATCGGCTGGGTCGTCGGCCATTCCTATATTGTATACGGACCGCTCCTGCATGGGTGCACGACGATCCTCTATGAAGGAAAGTCAGTCGGCACCCCGGATCCGGGAGCCTTCTGGCGGGTGATTGCCGAGCATCACGTATCAGTCCTCTTCTGTGCCCCAACCGCATTCCGGGCGATCAGGAAAGAGGATCCAGATGGATCCTATATCAGCAGATACGATCTTTCATCCCTGAGGACACTCTTTCTGGCAGGCGAGCGGTGTGATCCGGACACCCTGCTCTGGGCAGAAGAGAAACTCGGTGTGCCGGTGATCGATCACTGGTGGCAGACAGAAACGGGGTGGGCGATCGGAGCCAACTGCGCCGGTCTTGAGCTGCTGCCGGTAAAACCCGGATCATGCACAAAACCGGTTCCCGGCTACAGGATAGAGATGCTCAATACCGAAGGCAACAACGTCCCGTCCGGAGTGACAGGGAATGTCGTCGTCAGGCTCCCGCTTCCACCCGGTTGTTTCACCACGCTCTGGAAAAATGATGCTGATTTTATCACCACCTACTTCACGGCATACCCGGGCTATTACCTGACATCCGATGCCGGCTTCATCGATGAGGACGGGCATCTCTGGATCATGGGGCGGACCGACGATATCATCAATGTGGCGGGGCACCGGCTCTCGACCGGCGCGATGGAGGAGGTGCTCGCATCCCATCCTGATGTTGCCAAATGTGCCGTCTCCGGCGTGCACGATCCGGTCAAAGGAGAGATACCGCTTGGCTTTGTTCTCCTGAAGGCCGGCGTGGAACGTGAAGAAACAGCAATCAAATCTGAGCTCATTGCACTTGTACGGCAGAAGATCGGGCCGATTGCATCTTTTAAGGAGGTTGCAGTTGTAAAACGCCTTCCAAAGACACGGTCAGGAAAAATCCTGCGCGGGACGATCAAAAAAATTGCCGATGGCATCCCCCATACGGTTCCGGCAACTATCGATGAACCCGCAATCCTTGACGAGATCAAAGAAAAACTCATGTATATGGGGTATCCAAAACACTAATATGATCAGATATCTGGCATTCTTCTTTTTTCACAATACACCCCCATGAAGGTGTGCCGCCCGAGAAGTAAATATTTATATAATACATAATAATCAATAATATAAATATAACCAACCATCTTTAAATACACAATAATAAAACCTAGAGAATGACATAACGAAATCAAGAGAAATATCATCGATATTTTAGAAAAATCCAATGCAAACATTCATAACCAGATGAGCTCAACATTTTTCCATAAGGGATACCTGAATATATTTTTCAGTTTCCATCGGGCATCTCATCAGGGTCTGATCATGACTTCACATACACTCCTCTATATTGATGATGAACCCGACCTGCTCAAAATTGGACAGCTCTTTCTCGAGAAGAACCCGATGTTAACCGTCTCTACCTGTGAGAGCGCAGTGGATGCAATACAGATCCTCTCCAACCACCCATTTGATGCGATCATCTCAGACTACCAGATGCCCGGAATGAACGGCATCCAGTTCCTCAAACATCTCAGGCAGAATGGCGATGAAACACCTTTTATCATTTTTACTGGGAAAAGCCGGGAGGATGTGGTGATCGAGGCATTCAACAACGGTGCAGATTTTTATATCCAGAAGGGAGGCGATCTGAGATCCCAGTTTGCCGAGCTCCAGAATAAGATACAGTATGCGATAGAGCGGAAAAAAGTAGAGAAAGCCCTTAAGGAGAGTGAAGAGCGGTACAGAAATGTCGTCGAGGCCCAGACCGAGTTCATATGCAGGTTCAGGCCCGATGGAACCCACCTCTTTGTGAACGAGGCATACAGCACCTTCTTTGGGATGCAGGATGAGGAGATCATCGGGACCCAGTTCAAGCCACGAATTCATCCGGATGATCGAAAAAATGTCAGCCGCCTCTTTTCCTCCCTGACACCGGAGAACTCATCCGCATTCAACGAACAACGGGTGATCATGCCGGATGGACGGATCGTCTGGCAACGCTGGAACACGCGGGCGATCTATGATGAGAAAGGGAAACTCACGGAGTACCAGTCCGTCGGCAGGGACATAACAGAAGTCAGGGAGCGGGAACTGGAACTTCAGCAGAAGAATATGGAGCTTCAGGCAGCATATGAACAACTGGCGGCAACCGAGGAAGAGATACGCCAGCAGCTCGATGAGATCGTTACCACACAGACGGCACTCAGGGAGAGTGAACAGCGATACCAGGCGGTCATCGAAAACCAGTCCGAATTCATATGCAGGTTCAGACCGGATGGAACGCATATCCTTGTCAATGATGCATATGCCCGATACTTCGGTACAACAAAGGATCAACTCCTTGGAGAGAGCTTCTCCCCCGAGATTCATCCTGATGATTCTGAGAAGGTCAAAAAGTTCTTTGCATCACTCACACGGGAGCACCCCATTGGAACCATTGAGCACCGGATCATCATGCCCGACGGTGAAGTCAGGTGGCAGCAGTGGAATGATCGGGCAATTTTTAACGAGTATGGGCATATCAGGGAATACCAGTCTGTTGGTCGTGACATTACCGAGAAGAAACAGATGGAGGAGACACTCCGCCTGACAAACAATAAACTCCACCTCCTCTCAAGCATCACCCGCCACGACATCTTAAACAAGATCATGATCGCACAGGGATACCTCGATCTCACACGTGAAATAGATGTAAGCGCCTCCATCTCACAGTATCTTGATAAGGTAACTGATGCGGTATCTGCAATTGAGAGGCAGATCATCTTCACCCGCGAATATGAACAGCTCGGCGTCAGCGAGCCGGTATGGACACCAATCTGGAGCACGATCGAGAGGAATCGCGAACAGGGGATCCATAATTTCAGCTATGAAGGACCAAAAGTCAGGATTCTTGCAGATCCGATGATCCAGAAGGTCTTCTCAAACTTAATCGATAACACCCTCCGCCACGCAGAAGGAGCAGATCAGATCCGGATTATATGCAGGGAGACCGGGTCAGGACTGACGATTACCTATGAGGACAACGGCCCCGGCATCCCGCATGAAGAGAAAAAACGGATATTTGACCAGGGTTATGGGAAGAATACCGGGTACGGACTCTTCCTTGTGCAGGAGATATTAACCATTACCAGAATCTCCATCACCGAGAATGGCGAGCCGGGGAAAGGAGCAAGATTCGAGATTTTTGTGCCAAAAGAAGGTTACTATATCGAAAAATAAACCACAATCAGATAATCCGTCCCGATTGTTCTCTGTTTTGATTTCAGGTGCGGATTGGTTCTTTTCTGAGAGCATAGCGGAGATGCACCCGCCCTGAACCCAGATCACGTGAGCCGATCAGATCGAGGGTGCATGCACCTACAGATGAAAGGAGCCTCTTACCATCACCTGCGGCGATCACCGGGGTTACTATAAAGCTGATCTCATCAGCAATCCCCAATCGAATGAGGTGATCGCTCAGATTCGCACCACTGTCAGAGACAATTGTCCGGATCAAAAAACGATCTTCAGGCTCCCGCAGAACTCTTCCGATATCCACCCGAGCCTCCCCGCACCGGATAATACGGGTACCCCACTCCATCAGGTACTAAAGATAGATCTCAGGTGTCGCCTCAGATACAAGGACAACAACATCCCGGATATGCTCCATCTGCCGGTAGAAGTGGAGAAGCTCATGAAGGATACCCCTGCTCTCGACAAAGACGCCAATTGGCCGGTGGTCATCAGGAACCAGCTCCGGCCGGATCCGGCCTGCTACCGTCTCAGGCTGGCTGCTATCCATAAACATCTTTACACCAAACGCTGCTGTCGTTGACCCGACGAGAAGAGCATCGGGTACATATTCCCCGAGAATTCCATAATGGAGCCCGATATCAATATCATAGCCGATAATGGCATGATCCAGGCTCACCGAGGAGTGAATGATAACCCTGGGTCGCATCTACGTAGGAGAAGCGTTTTGGATAGGATAAGGATGACGAAGCGTTGTGGGCTGGGGATCATGTAAGCAGGGAGGGAAAGGCGGATCAATCACCTGCACACCCCGGATACGGGGAATGCCACGATCAAGATCCCTTCAGGGCTCAGGAAGAACCTCTATCCAGAACTCAAATATCCTCGTATATTCGTGTCCTTTCTCATCCCGGTAATCAGCCTTGAGATCCAGAGGTACCATCCCTACCGAGAGGGGTTTGATGCCGACATCAAGGGTAACCTGATCGGCTGGAGGAACCGTGACCGGGATCAGCCGTCTGGTGGCGAAATCCTCAGAGAACGAGATCAGCAGATCGATGACTGGATCGCCACCCTCGTTCCGGATCGTCAGGCGAACACGGTGCCATTGGTTCCTGATAAACCTGGAGTGATCAAGTGTTACAGAGAAACTGGCAGCAGGTGAGCGGGAGCGTCCAACCTCAGTGGGGGATACAGGCCCCGGCTCAACCCCGGATCTGAGAGCTGTCTCTTCCACCGGCAAAATCCTCTCCTCCACTGGAATCATCCGGGCTGCCTCATCCCGATGGGAGAGGATATCAGGATTATCCGGATCCAGCGTACGAGCTCGTTCGAATGAGAGGACCGCCTCATGATAGTTACCAATTCCCATGAGTGAGAGGCCACGGATAACCCATATTCTTGCATCAGATGGATCAAGAGCACTAGCACGATCATATGAGAGAACGGCCTCGGCATGGTGGTTGAGTCGTGCGTGGGCAAGGCCATGAACCTGCCATGCGTAGCTGTCTTCATGATCGATTCCAAGAGCCCTGTTCAGTGATTCAACAGCAGCAGCATAATGACCCAGGTTAAACTCAGCAATACCCCTTCCCACCCAGGGAGCGGCATTCTCCGGATTAAGCAGGATCGATTTATTGTATGATTCGGCAGCCTCTTCATAGCGGCTCATTTCATTGAGTATAAAACCCCTGTTATTCAGGGCAAGGATGTTGTTGGGATCAAGTACAAGCATGCGATCATATGATTCCAGCGCATCCTCATAGCGGCTGAGTTTCCGAAGCGCAACACCACGGTTATACCAGATATCCACATCCTCCTGATTGAGAGAGAGGGCACGATCAAACGAGGTTACCGCATCATCATATCGGCCGAGTTTCCTGAGTGCAACACCGCGGTTGTGCCAGGTATCAGCATCATCTGAATCAAGTGCGAGTGCCCGGTCATAGGAGTCGACCGCTTCTGAGTAACGGCCAAGATTACGGAGCGCAACACCGCGATTATACCAGGTTCCGGGATCGTCAGGTGCAAGTGAGAGCGCATGGTCATAGGATGCAACCGCTTCTGAGTAACGGCCAAGGTTACGGAGAGCAACACCACGGTTGTACCAGACAGAGGGAGCCTCAGGATCAAGGGAGAGCACCTGGTCATAATACACAACTGCCTCATCGAATCTGCCTTCAGTCGCACACTCGGTTCCTTTCCTTTCGTAATCGACGATCTTCTTCTTGATTAACGCTACCAGGATGCGCCTGTTCCTCTCTGCCTCAGCATAGTCCGGATTGATCGCAACTGCTCTTTCAAACGACTCGACAGCATCACGATACCGGTTGAGGTTATAGAGGACGAGACCACGATTATACCAGAGATCTGCAGCATCAGGACTGCGGACAACTGCACGGTCATAGTATATCAGAATCTCGGCAAAACTGCTGTCCCGCTGAAGCAGAGACTCGTCATCCTCAGATGAAGAAGTATCAGACTCTATCAGAGGTTCATTCCGGGGAAGAGACGTGTTGGCTTCGGAGAAAACCTCATTAAAAACAGAATATCCATCCAACGAGCCACCCGGATCGCCATCAGAATCTGCATCAGGCGTATGAAGAGGCTCAGGCGTATCGGAGGAGTCGATCACGCCTGCGCCATCTGATGGAGACTGGTTTCCTTCACCGTCTTCATCAAACATATCCGAGAGGGCATCAGCAATCTCAGGGGAGAAGAGATCGGCGTCTGTATACAGGAGATCCTCTTCCCAACTGGCATCTCCATCATCACCAAAAGCGAAATCTCCATCCAAAGAACCATCCGGAACCTCTGAAGCAGTCAGATCAGGAGTTTTTTTCGCCAGATCACCTGTACCAGAATCCTCAGGCAGAAACGATTCACGGGTGATACCATCCGGATCGGCATCATCTTCCTCACTCATCCCCGCACTCCCATCAGGTTTGGGGAGAACAGAAACAGCCAGGGAATAATCGAAAGAGATGGGGTCCCCACCCGGATCAACTATTCCACCCTCACCGGAAAGGGCGTCTCCACATTCCAAAGTCCCGGTATTACTATCGGCAGACGGACGGGGGGGCTCATCATCAGGTTCGGGAAAAACGTCAATATCACCAATGTAATCAGGGGCCGGGATGGAGATGCACCATCCGATTCCGGTATCATAGCCAATTTCACGTGCTTTTTCAATGGATTGGACAGACTCCCCAGTACGGCCGATCTCCGCAAGAAGAACCCCGCGATGATACCATGCATTGCCATCCATGGGATTGATAGCACAGGCACGATCATATGCAAGGACGGCATCGCCCGTCTGCCCGCATTCCCATAAGATGCGGGCTTTGTTCATCCAGGAGTTGTAATGGACGGGATCAAGCAGTAATGCACGGTTCAATGAAGCCAGGCCCTCTTCATGGCGGCCGAGCCTGGCAAGAGCAACGCCGTGGTTACTCCAGATATCAGGCATATCGGGATTGAGCCGGAGAGCCCTGTCATATGCATCAACTGCTTCAGGATAGCGTTCCATCTGGAGGAGGGCGCTGCCATACCCTGACCATGCATCATATCGACCGGGATTGAGATCGACTGCCTTCTCAAAGGACTCAATTGCATGAGCATACTGTCCACTCTCATATAAACGCGTACCTTCTTCAATCAAGGAGAAAACAGAAGCATCGTCTCTGGTATGATGATCAAACAATCCCATCGTTCACCCCGCCTGCTCTGAACCGTCCGTATCCAAGCCATCCCGGGAGATGGTTGACGCGGTTTTGTGTTCATCATCAGGTATCGTTGGATCTGGTTAATTGATACTTCTTTTCCCATCCATTATAATACACTCCCTTTCCAGAAGGGATTCGAACAGGTACGGTGAATATTCAGTTATAATATGATTATTCTCTGATTTTTTCAAGAAAAGCTGTACTCTCCATTCAAACTGCCGGAATCATGAACGAGATACTGACGCGGAATGGTTCAGAGGATCAGGACACACCTCTGATCTCTCCAATCACCCCTTCCCCAAGCATCTCACAATAGAGTCCATGCCGGTCATGCATCCGGTTGATGATGGTGGACTGGATAGCGACATATCGCTCAGCCGAACGAACCAGACGATTATACTCCTCAATGTGGCTGTTATATCGATCGATCAGGCTATTGAAGACGGGCACCTGACGGTTGTACTCCTGGTACCTCCGCTGCCGGATGAGGGAATCCATCTCCATGCGAAGCGCCCCGATCTCATCAGTCATCTCTTCGATTGCGGCAAACTCCATCTCCATCTCAGTATTTAATCGATCTATCTCATCCCGACAATACGCGAGGAGATCAGACAACACGATCGTCTGATCGCAGCGGCCATACCCGATTGTTCCATCCCCGATTGGAATAATCATCGGCTCAGACTCAAGAACAATATCCCCGGCAAGCATCTCCGGAACAATACCAACGAAATTGGGACGGGTTGTTTCAATGAATATATACCCATCCCCGACATTCCGGCAGCCATCTCCCTTCACCCCGACTGCCATATGCGCCTCTTCGGAATAGAGGAGGAGGGCAACAGAATACCCCTCCCGTGAGAGAAGCCCGGCAAGAAGAAGGCTTTTATCATCACAGTCACCGGTGCCGTCGCCGAATGTCTCAATAGGGAACTTCGGCTCAATCAGTGTGGTATCGTCATCATAGGGGAGAGACTGAACAAAGACGGTGCAAAGCTCAAGGTACCTGTCATCATCCAGACGGAGAGCGGATCGCACCCGCCGCAGTTCTGCGATCAGTTCCTGGAAGAATGCCTCCTGCTGGGGATCATCGATAAAAGCCCTGTAATAATAGGGAAGCCAGTCATGATCGGTGAGATCGGAGTAGAGATAGATCTGCTTATCGGCATCCCGTGCTCCGTAATAGACACCATAATCGAGAGGAAGACTGATTGTTATGTCGCTCTCTTCAAAGAGGAATGTGTGATCAATGGTCAGAACCGGATATTCTGCCTGAACTGGCGATATCGAGGGGAGAACCATATCTGGCTGAACACAGCCGCCAGCGAGACAGATACATATCAGCAGAAGAGCAGGTATAAACCGATGGATCATCACGTTCGTCTATCTGACTTTGTTCCAGATATGAATTCCGGAACAGACACTCCTGTCAGGATACCTGGGGAGGGTGGAAAAAGAAGATTCAGCTGAGGAGAATTTCCTCCGCAGCATCGCTGTATGCATCCATCACGTATGGTATGCCGGTCACTTTTGCAGACTCCTCGGTGAGGGCCATCAGATCATTTCGTGAGATGGATTTCAGGCTGAAGTTCCGACTCCCTGCCATCAGCTGCTGCATGCCGATCCGGTACCGCTCGACATAACTGTAGATACCCATCGCACCAAGCGGAATGTCACTGATCCTGGCGCCATATTTCTGCTTCAGATCCTCATAGTAGACAAAGATATCCTCAACAGTACTTCCGTATTTTGAGACATTCTTTGGAAGATCGCCAGCATCAAGCCACTTCTGGATATTCTTCCCGACCATTCCGGGGATCATGAGGGAACGGCCCATGCAGACCGCCTTGAAGTACGGTGCTCCCATGCAGAGAGCTTTAAAGCCATTTGCTTCATCTGCAATACCACCGGCAATCGCAAGATCGGGAACCCGGATCCCACGCTTCTTCAGGAGTTCCGCATACTGGTACGCAAGACTCTGGATATAGATCGTCGGAATACCCCATTCATTCATCATCGGCCAGGGGGACATACCTGTGCCACCTGGCGCACCGTCGATAGTAAGAAGATCGATCTTGGCTTCTGCACCATAGCGGAGTGCCATTGCCAGTTCAACAGCGGAATAGGCACCAGTCTTGAGAGTGATCCGCTTGAATCCGATATCACGGAGCCGGTCCACTTCAGCCAGGAAATCTTCCTTTGTAACAAACCCAAGTCTGGAATGGCGTTCTAACTCCTTGATAGCACCTGATTCATATGCCTTTTTAATCTCTGGATGCGTCGGATCAGGAAGGACGATATAACCACGATTCTTCAACTCTGTTGCCCGGTCAAGTGATTTTACCTTAATCTCTCCACCGATGCATTTTGCTCCCTGACCCCATTTCAGCTCGATCGTTTCAAGATTGTGTTTGGAAGCGACATATTCTGCGGTTCCAAAACGGGTATCTTCGACATTCAGCTGAACAAGAATCTCACCATATCCATCATGGAACTCACGGTAGATATTTATTCTTCTATCCATCTCGGGAGATTCTTTGACCTTTCCATGAACATCAAGAACAAGACCTGGATCAATTCCACAGACATTCTCTCCACAGACAAGGGTAATACCGGAAATTGCTGCACCAATAGCAAAATGCTCCCAGTTTGCACGGGCAATCTCGGTTGAACCAAGTGCACCGGTAAAGATTGGTGCCCGCATCGGGACCTTGATATCCCACCCATATTCTGTCGTGGTATCGACTGATGAAAAAACGGCCGTATCTGAGTTGATCGGAACGCCTTCTGGCAGTCCTTTCGCACCGACAGCATACCCCTGGATATTCAGGTGAGAATAGTCAACAGGATAATTTTTGTCCGCACCTGCGGTGATCTCACCAAAAGGTCCGGGATAAATTACTTCACGGCCCCGGAATGATGAGAGCCAGATATCACAGCCGCCTTTGCAGCCGTCAACACACCGGCTGCAGAGTCCGGACATTGGAACAACATCTCGCGATCGATTGAATGTACCGACAGCTTCACTTGCGTTTGGTCTTCGAAGATTCATTGTACTATCTCCTTGAAAAAGACGATTCGGGAGGAAAATCCCAAAACGTTACTACTCTTTAAACTGTATTTTTATAAGAGGGTTCCTTCTATCAATATAAATAATTGGTGGAAGTACTGCGACCATAATATAAAATTTATGATCCAGAAATCTACCAATAACACAGCAGGATTATAAGAGATACATAATCATATCAAAAAATTGAAGCCCCACAATGCATTGAGTGCAAAGCTCAGGAAAATAGAAATTATCTGAAATAAACCCCCACATCCCGCATCTTGTTAAATACTGCAATATTCAGCAGGAGCGGGGTGATGCTTTCAACAATCGGGGAGACTGCAAGCGGTCCTGCATCGAGGGGTGAGAGATCCGGAAGGTCCCAAATCAGATCCATGATGACCTTTTTTGCTTCAAAATCATCACTACAGACGGCAACCGAGTAGTCGAGGATCACATCAAGATCCTTCCACTTATGAGCGGCAATATTGTTAAAGGCAACAACGAGCCGGGCACTCTCGGGAAGCCGTTTTTTAATATAGATAGCAGCTGATCCTTCCTCTGGGGGATCATAATAAAAGTGGCCGGATCGGGCGATCGGGTTCACCGGAGATATGACGATCTTGTTCTCAAATCCATTCAGCCCGGCGAGGGTGGAGTCGACATGGGCAAACGGGAGTGCAAGGATAATAACATCCCCTGCATTCACGGCCTCCTGGTTCGAGACACCCCGGCAGCTGGATTGAACACCACGCCCTTTGAGCGTCTCAATGGTGTGATCACTGGTTGTACATGCCTTCGACTCATCTCTGGATCCAAGTATCACCTCGTGGAGATGTGAGAGGCGAAGTGCCATCCCCTCACCAATATCCCCGGTTCCGCCAACAATTCCGATCTTCATAGAATTACCTTCATTTTGGTCTCAAACCACAAAAGAGTTCGATTCGAACGCTAATGATAGAATCGACAGAGATAGTATTAAATATTGTTGTTTATCTCCTCAAAAAAAGAAAGAGCGGGATCATTCCTCAATGATCTCGATTAAATTCTCCATGACGGCATCCACGGCCTGCCATGTGGGGTTCTCGGCACGGCGGATGATGAATGGCTTACCCTCATCTCCTGCCTTGCGCATTTCGATGTCAAGAGGGATGCTTCCGAGGAAGGGGACACCAAACTCTTCGGCAGCCTTCTTCCCGCCATCTTTCCCAAAGAGATCAATTGCTTCATGGCAGTGGGGGCAGACCATGCCGCTCATATTCTCGATGATACCCAGGTTTTTAATCCCGATCTGTTCAACAAACTTCAGTGCCTTGCTCGAGTCGAGCACAGAGACATCCTGCGGGGTTGTGACAATGATCGCACCTGCAATATTTGGTGCAAGCTGGGCGATCGAGAGCGCCTCATCGCCTGTTCCCGGCGGCAGATCAACCACAAGGAAGTCAAGGGGACCCCAGTTCACATCTCCGAGGAACTGCTGGATCGCTGCCATCTTCATCGGACCACGCCAGATCACCGGGGTGGAGCGCTCAGGAAGGAGGAACGCCATTGAGATGACAGCAAGCGTTCCGGTCACATTCACCGGCTGGATCTTCTCTCCCATGATCTGGAGCTTATGTTCCTCAAGCCCGAGCATCTTCGGGATGCTTGGTCCATGGATATCAAGATCCATAAGTCCGGTTTTGAATCCATGGTTTGAGAGAGCATAGGCCAGATTCACCGAGACGGTGCTCTTCCCGACACCGCCTTTCCCCGAGAGAATCAGGACAACATGCTTGACGTCTATATCCACCTTTTTTGGGAGATTGGAATCGCATCCTTCAGTCTTTGATGAACAGCCTTCGCACTGCCCATCACATTCCTGTGGTTGTTGTTTATCTGTCATAATATGCCTCAATACACAATACAAAGGAAGGTTGTGAAAGGGAGATTATAGGTGTATAGATCGGTGCATCCTGAAAAGGATAAGAATCAATACCAGATACCTCTCTATTACTGCGAATCAAGATCCGGCTCATATGGTTTGATATCAAGAATCGGAGTCCCATCAAGGGCATCCAGACCCCGGACACGCAGAATCCTGCCATTGATCTCAAGGAGATCTACAAGCGTGAGGCCGATTGGATTTGGGCGGTCCGGGGAGCGGGTTGCAAAGACACCGCGCGCACCACCCCTCCCCGGACGCTCGACCCGGAGCTGATCGCGGCGGCTCCGGTCAAACCAGCAGAAGATGAATAGTTTGTCATAATCCAGAAGCCCGGAAAGACCTCCTTCATATTCAGGATAGATCTCAATTCTGCTCTCGACAGGAGCAAGCCTCCCCTGCCGTGGAGCATCTCCGGGCATTTTGTACGGAGAAGAGACGATACCTATCGGCTTCACGAACGCTCCGGGCCATGATTCAACAGGAGAGGGCATCTTTCCATCCAGCGCTTCATTAGCAAGTGCATCCGCCTTCTGAATGGTGGGATCTTCCCGTGGAAGAGAGGTGAACGTGACACGATCAAACATACTCTTCGCCTCAGTTGCCTGCTTATAGAGGGGAAGGAGCCGCGCCGACCTGACAGCATAAGAGCCATTCATCTGTTTCACCATCAGTTCGCTGTCAGAGTGGACAGCTACTTCATGCAGATCAAGAGCGGCAGCAGCTTTGAGACCTGCGATCAGTGCCCGGTATTCGGCTTCATTATTTGTGGCAATACCAATCGCCTCCCCATGCTCCCGTAGAATCCGGTCATCCTCAATGATGATGTAAGCAATCGCCGCCTTCCCCGGATTCCCCCGTGATGCCCCGTCAGTATAGAGTGATGCCGTCCGTGCCATAATAACCCCAATCAACACGTTTTTATTCTTCCTGGTACTATCACCGGCAGTATGGAAAAACTCATGGTAACCCTTGGATTCATAGAGTTTCCCCCGACCCATACCGGCGATGGAGGAAACGCTTCCCCGCCGATACGGTTGGCCAACCTGAAATCACCTTATCTGGCAGTCTTTGCCCTGAATCCTTTTGAACCCGGATGCTCATTCTGTTCGTGGGTGGCATGGGACATTCCGGCCATCCACCAGATACCAGCCGGATTCCCTACCCAGGCCGAGATCACCACGCCAATCCAGGCAAAACAAGGATTAAATGATTATGGGGATATCGGGTACCGGGGCCCCGCTCCTCCAGCAGGAGAGACATACCGGATCCTCTTTAAAGTCTATGGCCTGGATGCTCCCCTCGACTGTCCACCGGGAGCAAACAAGCACGCAGTGATAGATGCGATGAGGGGGCATGTCCTCCAGTACGGGCAGACCGAAGCACTCGTACAGCGATGACATACCCTTAATACGCATGATAGCCACTCATCAAATGGTGAAAAGCAATGGAGAAGCTGACCATATCCTTACCCATCCATGAATTCCCGGCAGACTACACCTGTGACGGGGCAGATCGCTCCCCTCCCCTGACCATCGCGGGGCTCAACGATCAGGTGAAATCCCTTGCCATTATCATGGAAGATTCAAGTGCTGAAGGAGGCGGCACCTTCACCCACTGGATCATCTGGAATATCGAGCCTGTCAGAATTCTCCCTGAATCACTTGAGAAAGAGCCGACGATCTCATTTCCGGTCTCAGCAGTTCAGGGAGTAAATGACTTTGGAAAGATCGGCTACTCAGGCCCATGCCCAAAACCCGGATCACCCCACCGGTATATCTTCAAGGTCTATGCACTTGACAGTGAGATCGATCTGGCTCCCGGAGCAACACGAAAGGAGCTTGCCGCCGCACTTGCAGGCCATGTCATCCAGTTTGGAAATGCTGAGGCTATCTACTCACGCTGATCAGTACATTGCCTAAACGAGCAGCTGGAGCAGCATCGAGAAAACAATACTGATGGGATCAGGCAGAATCTCCATAGCCAGGTAATCTGTCACCGGGTATTTGCCAATCAACATCAAAAGGATGGCGGCGGGATCATCGATCTGATGGCACAGGATGGCAACAAACCGGCCTGAGGCAGGTAAAATCAAAAGAACCCATCAAATAGCAGATTGATAAGCCATGCAATGGCGGGATGCCGGAAGATTATGAATCATGGAGATCCCCGGCCACGTCCTGAGCCTAGGCTCTGATCGCATCATAATCCCTGAAATCGCCAATAGGTGAGCTGACAACCTTCAGCGCCACCCTCTGGAGAAACGAAAGCTTCGCCTGATCCGTTCTGCGGCAGAGTATCCGGGATGCACAGGCTCACGTGGACTGATGGCCTTATTCAGCGCTTCCCGTGCCGCAGCCTGTTTCTATTCATCATCTTTGACAAATGAAATGACATCACAACAGCAAATGCTGCTTTTAAGCGGCTTTTTAGAGCAGCCTGATGCTTGCGTACATACTCCTCCACCTTACGCATGCTGCCCATATAGATCGGATCCCCGGGATGACTGCATCATAGGCATCAGGCACCAGATCGGACTTGATCAGAGAGAGATCTGCGTCATATCCTGCATCACGTATCACCTCGACGACCGCCTCGGCAATACCGGCTGTCGATCCTGCACGTGTTGCATAGGCAATGAGTATTCGCCTGCTCATGCGGATTCACTCTCCCTCTGAACTGATGAAACTTCCAATGAATGCTGCGCCCGCCACTATCAGAGGCGAAAGAGAAGGATGCAAATCATCTCCGTGCCCCGAAGTAATAAGTAAATTTTATATAGAACTGTTACTCACCTTATGTTAAGGCAGAACGCCGAACCTATCAGGAGAGTTGATATACAATGGCAATAATTCCAATTGGTGAGCGTGTTCTCATCAGGCCAATCCAACCTGAAGAGAAGACAAAGAGCGGGATCTATATCCCTGACAGTGCCCGTGAGAAGAGGAAAGAGGGCGATGTGATCGCTTGCGGAACCTATAAAGATGGAAAGGAACTTCCCGTGCAAGCCGGGGATCGAATCCTGTATGGTGGGTACAGTTCAGAGAAGATCAATGTCGATAATGAAGAGCTCGTCATGATCGAATTCAAGGACGTCATTGCAAAAGTGGAATAGGGTGATACAGATGACTTCAACAAAACAGATCATGTTCAATGAGGAGGCACGAAAATCCCTCCTCTCAGGTGTTAATAAGGTGGCAGATACCGTCAAGGTGACGCTCGGGCCAAAAGGGCGGTATATCGTCATCGACAAAACCACAAACCCGATCATCACCAACGACGGTGTCACGATTGCAAAAGAGATCTCGCTTCACGACAAGTTCGAAAATATGGGTGCGAAGCTGATCAAGGAGGTCGCATCACGGACACAGGATAAGACCGGTGACGGAACTACGACGGCATGTCTGCTGGCACAGGCGATCCTGACAGAAGGGATCAAGATCATCTCAACGGGTGCAAATCCAATCGAGATCAAAAAGGGTATTGATGTAGCAGTCAATGCAGCAGTTGAATATATCAAATCAACAAGCATTCCGGTCCGCGACCAGGAGAAGATCCTTCAGGTTGCAACCATATCGGCAAACAATGATGAGGAGATCGGATCCCTCATCGCAGAAGCAATGGAGAAGGTCGGGTATAATGGCCTGATCAGTGTCGAGGATGCAAAGAGCCTTGAAACAGGGCTTGAGGTTGTCAAGGGCATGCAGTTTGACAGCGGCTTCATCTCACCCTACATGGTCACCGACCAGGAGAAGATGGTCTGCGAGTACGAAAACCCCTACATCCTGATCACCGACAAGACGATCAGCACCATCAAACAGATCGTTCCGATCCTTGAACTCGTCTCTTCAGAGGGGAAGCCGCTCCTGATCATTGCTGAAAATGTTGATGGAGAGGCTCAGGCAGCACTGGTTCTGAATATCATCCGCGGATCACTGAAGGTCTGTGCCGTGAAGGCACCCGGATTTGGTGATGACCGGCTCGCAACCCTTGAGGATATCGCTGCACTCACCGGTGCATCTGTCATATCCGAAGAGCGGGGACTGAAACTTGAGGACGTCACCCGTTCACAGCTTGGCACCTGTCATACCATACGGGTTGATGATGAGAAGACCCTGCTCGTCGGTGGCGCAGGCAACCGTGAGATGGTAGAAGAGCGGATGAAATTGATCGAGTCACAGATTAAGATCAGTGATGCCGAGTTTAAGAAGAACGAACTTCGGCGGCGTCTCGCAAGCCTCGGCGGAGGAGTAGCTGTCATCAAGGTCGGTGCTGCCACCGAGACCGAACTGAAAGAGAAGAAGATGCGGATCGATGATGCATTGAATGCAACAAAAGCTGCTGTCGAGGAAGGGGTTGTCGTCGGGGGCGGCATTACCCTGCTCAGGGCAATCAAGAACGTATCAGATCTCTCCTTCAATGATGGACGGGATGTTGGTGTAGGGATCATCCTTCGTGCCCTCGAAGAGCCGGTGCGCCAGATCGGAAGAAACTCGGGGATTGAAGGTGCTGAGATCATCGCCCGTCTGAAGGGCGAGAAGGATCCATCAATCGGGTATAATGCAAAGAAGGGGGAGTATGAAAACCTGATCGAGAGCGGTGTCATCGATCCGGCCAAGGTGGTCAGGATCGGGCTTCAGAATGCAGGATCAATTGCCGGGATGATCCTCTCAACAGAAGCAATCATCACCGATTATGATGATGAGAAGGATCAGAAGACCCAGACCATCATCATCTAAACCCTTTTATATGAAAATGCATGGGAACACCATCATTTTCATCTTGTATGCCAGTTGCCCTTGGTGGCATCATAAGCGTTTTTTATCAAAAAGAATGAAACTCAGGGGTCACTCGGAGGGGATCGAAGCGGCCCTCGGAGTCATAATTCCCTGTGCAATACTGAGTATGCCGATTGCGATTGCAAAGACACCGATATAGACGGCAACCAGGATCACAGCACCGAGCATTGGGAAGATGAAGAAGATACCTCCAAGGATAATAGAGAGTACCCCGGAGAGACCAAGGAGCAGGCGGGCTCCGCCAGAGCCCATTGCCGTGAGTGCAACCCAGATATCTGAGAACCCCGATATGATTGCAAGGATTGCAATGAGGATTGTCAGGGTAATTGCAGTCATAATCGGGTTAATTACCCCAAATACGCCGCCGACCACCATGAGGATTCCAAGGATGAGAAATGCTGTTCCAAATGATTCGCCTGACGGGGACATGGCCGAGAGGCCGATAAGGAGAAGGCCGTTGAGCAGGATAAAGACTGCAAAGAGGATTGCAACCACCTCGACAGTGAGACCGGGCCAGAAGAGCACAATACAACCGAGGAGAAGGGCAAGCACTCCACGCACGATATAGGGCATACGTGATTGTTCGTTCATACAGATGAATATGGCTGAGAGTATTTAAAGAAATGTATGTCTGTTCCAGTTCCCTTATCATCGTGCCCTTCAAATAAAGATCTGCATTGTTTTGCGGGTGAAGATCAGGTGGTATTTTTTCATCTCTACATAACAGACGACTGTAACCTTGCCTGCCGGTATTGCCGGGGCAAATTGTTTGATTTGGAAGAGGAGGAGGAAAGTGGATTGCTCCCCGATATCGAAGTGTATCTCCCGGTCGAATTTGATCGCTCGCTAAAAGCCCCGCTGTACCGGTTCCTTGCAGCAGATCAAAATCCAGTCCTCACCTTCATCGGCGGGGAACCGCTCCTGATGCGTGATCTTATCTGCGAGATTATGGACGAAGCCCCCTGCCACAGGTTCATGCTCCAGACAAACGGAATCCTGCTCGATCGGATGCCTGATGCATACCGAAACCGGTTTGAGACGATCCTCATCTCGATCGATGGTGATGAGGCAACGACTGACCACAACCGGGGGGAGGGTGTTTACCGCACGGTACTCGAAAATGCACGCCTTCTCAGAAAGGAAGGGTTTGACGGAGAGATGATTGCACGAATGACCATGGATGAAGAGACCGCTATCGCCGACTCGGTACTTCACCTTGCATCACTTGAAGACTCCCCCTTCACATCCATCCACTGGCAGATGGATGCAAACTTCTCAGGCGATTATGGAAGACGACACTTTGCAGAATGGGCCGGCGGGAACTATAACAGGGGCATCTCTTCACTCATCGATCACTGGGTGTCACATATGCAATCTGATGGCGACGTACTGCGGTGGTACCCCTTCCTCCAGACAACCGAAGACCTGTTATTAAACAAGCCATCCGGCCTTCGGTGCGGATCCGGGGTGACAAACTTCACCATCCAGACCGATGGATCCATCATCCCCTGCCCGATCATGATCGGAATGAATGAATACCTGCTTGGGGATATCAGGTCGGCTGACCCGACCCGCCTGAGCGAAGTCCGGCCCCTCCATCCCTGTACCGGGTGCTCCATTGCTGAGTTCTGTGGTGGGCGGTGCCTCTATTCAAACATCGTCAGGCCATGGCCAGATGAAGGCAGGGATGCCGTCTGTTCAACAATACACCACCTCCGTCAGGAACTTCTGAGACATCTGCCGAAGATACAACACCTGATTGATGAAGGCATAATCGATTATTCATCCTTTGTACATACCCGGTACAATGGATGTGAGATTATCCCATAAGAGAGGGGTTCATATCAATCATTTGACCCAAATACTGATATAGTTCGATTACATCAACGGTACCTGGGAATCCGGCATGGAAGAGGTGAGAGGAGAGCGGGAGAGGGGTGAGGAGCTTATTGCACGTGCCCGTCTGGAGAAAGATCCGGCACGCAAGCTCTTCTTCGCGACCCAGGCGATGGTTTTTCTTCCGGAAGATCCCCGGGCATGGATTGAACGGGGAAAAGCACTCTTAAAAACCGGGATGATCAATGAGGCTGAAGAGCAGATCCTGGAGGTTGTTCGCCAGAATCCTGATGAAGGTGAGGGCTGGTACCTGCATGGCATCATCAAGAATATACGTGGAGAACGGGGCATTGCAAAATCCAGCTTTCAGAAGGCTACCGGTGCCATGACCAGACCAGGTCCGGCCCATTATGCACTTGGCAGACTGCTCCTTGAAGATGGAGAATACGAAGATGCCCTCCGTCTTTTTGATGCCGCACTCGGCGAGGACAGACGGGATCCGGATATATGGTTTGCAAGAGGCAGGGCGCTTCTTGAGATGAAGCGGTTTAATCAGGCGATCATCTCATTTGATCATCTCCTTGAGATCCGGCCGGGCGATGAGCAGGGCAGGGAAGCCCGGAGAAAAGCCATCCGGATGATGAAGCAGGATCTGAACAGAACAGAGGAGCGGGACTTCACCCTCCTCAGGGAGGAGGCGGATTATCCGGGTCTTGTCAGGATTCTCTCCCGTGAGAAGAATTCAAGGGCAATGAAGGCTGCTCATGAACTCATCAGGCTTGGAACGGGATCAACACCTTATATCCGCCCACTCCTCTCGAACAATGATCCGGAGATACGTTTCCGTGCCCTTCATGTCCTCCTCGCCATTGGAGATCCCCGCTGTGCAGGACTCTTTGTAAGACTGGCTCTATCCATGAAAACCCCGGAGGAGGGAGGAGGAGAGAAGACTGCAACTCTTCTTGATGCAATCGGCCGTTCTCTCATGAGGATGAGACAGACCGCCGTCGTCACTGCACTGGGAGAAGCACTTGCAGAGAGGGATGAGAAGACGATGATCCGTTCGATCAGGCTCGTCGAACGCATCCATGATGAGCAGGCGGTATCCCTGCTTATCAAGGCAGCCACTCATCCCTCAATCCGGGTGGCATTCGTTGCACTGACAGCCCTTGGCACCCTTGGAAACCAGGAGACGATTGACCAGATCTTCACCCATCTCATGAGCCATGATTCAGCGATCAGAGGGCAGGCAAAAGAGGCACTCAGACAGGTGATCCGACGATCCCTGCCACCCCTGATGATCCGGTATGCATCGGGTGATGAACCGGATCGGGCATTTATTCGGGAAATCCTACACTCAATCGGCGGCGATCTGGTACCAGTTATCCTCCGTGAACTGGCCCGACAGGATACACCGGCCATCCGGGATGCCCTCTCTGATGCCCTTGCGTCGACCGCGGGTCCGGAATCTGTCCGTCTGCTGATCGATGCCCTGGCATCACCAGAAGAGGGAGTACGCCAGGCTCTCCCTGACGCATTCAGGGCTGTCGGGGTGCCGGCAATCCATCCCCTGATGAAATGCCTCCTTGATCCAAGGCGGCGGGTTCGTGAACGGGCTGAAGAGATCCTTGCGGGTATGGGAAGAACAGCAATACCTTCTCTTCTTGTTGCACTGGAATCAGAAGATGACAAACTCCGGAGTGCTGCATCAGATGTCCTTACCCTCATGGGGACTAGTGCGGTGCCGGCACTTCAGGATGCATTGCTGATGAAGACACACGATTCTGAGACCATCAAAATGATGAACGGCCTGATATCGGGGATTCAGAAGAAAGAGCGGATGAACAGGCTCCTTGCTGAATACCGCGGTGAAGAACCCCTGTAAAAAGAGACGGAGCGATCGTGTTGGATCTCATCCCTGTCATACTTATTCTGATCGTAACAGGCATCATCGCCGGTTTTTTTGCAGGTCTCCTTGGAGTCGGGGGAGGGTTTCTCATGGTTCCTGTCCAGTACCTCCTCCTCATCGACGGAGGGATCGATCCGACATATGCTATCCGCATTGCATTTGGAACGAGCCTGGCTGTTGTATTCCCGGTATCCTGTGCCGCTGCATGGGCACATGAGAAAAGGGGTGCAATTGATTGGAATGCTGCTTTTCCAATCGGAATAGCCGGAATACTAGGAGGTTTTGCAGGGGGAACCCTTGCATCGCACCTCCCTGTTGATATCCTGAAGATACTCTTTGGGGTGCTGGTCATCCTCGCTGCAATCCGGATGGTGCGGGACACCCCTGCCTCCGGCGGTACAACCCGGAGCGGACTCGGCGTATGGACACTGACCGGGATCATTGCCGGCCTCCTCTCAGGGCTCCTCGGACTTGGAGGCGGATTCATCCTGGTTCCGATGCTCCTCCTCATCTTTAATCTCCCGATACACCGGGCAGTTGCGACATCCTCAGCCAGCATCCTCTTCTTCTCAATCGGCGGTATCGCCGCATACATGTTTCATGGAGCAATGATAGAAGAGCTTGGAAAAGGATTCCTTGGCTATATCGACATCTTCCAATGGATGGTTTTGACCGGAGCAATGATTCCACTGAGCCGGGTCGGTGTAGCAACAGCCCACCGGCTCCCTTCAGAGAGGCTGAAGATGATCTTTGCAATTATGATGGTTGGAATCGGAATTGGCATGATCGGAATCTTCCCCTGAAGAAGAATAAAAAAGTGAGAGAGAGAGGGGGCCATTTAGGGCTCCATCAGCCCCCATTCCTCATTGGGAGATAATACAATGAGTTATGGAGCCCCGTTGTGTGCTTATTCACTCTCTTCTTTCTTCCGTACCCAGTATGCCTCCTCAACCGGAATTACAAAGATTCGGCCGTCACCAACCATCCCTGTTCGAGCAGCTGTCTGAATAATCTCAACTGCACGATGAAGATCCTCATCCAGGACAATCATCTCGATCTTGATCTTTGGCAGGAGATTCACTTTCATCGTCTTGCCACGATACTGGAGTATGATCCCACGCTGGGAACCCCGTCCTTTGACATCCGAAACGGTCATTGCCGGGAAACCCGCATCCTCAAGGGCTTTCTCGACATGTTCGTACCGTTCCGGCCGGATGATCGCCTCAATCTTTTTCATTGTCTTCTCCCTCCATCAACTTCCAATTTTTTCTCCATGCTGGGAGATATCAAGGCCGACATACTCTTCCTCCTCAGTTACCCGGAGGCCGATCGTCTTATGGACGACATAAGCCAGGATGTAGGTTACAACGAATGCATAGATCACCGCTGCAAATGTATCAAGCGCCTGGATACCAAGCTGTGCCGGGTTTCCATAGAGGAGACCGTTCACACCTCCAACAGCAGCTGTCGCAAAGATACCCGTTGCCAGAGCACCCCAGAGACCCCCGACTCCATGGATTGCCCATGCATCAAGGGTTTCATCAAGGCCTTTCTTGATCCGCCAGAGCATTGCTTTGTAGCAGATAAGACCCGCAACAAGACCAATGACGATCGATGCCATTGGATCGACAAAACCTGCGGCAGGCGTGATTGCCACAAGACCCGCAATTGCTCCTGATATCATACCAAGAGACGACGGTTTTCCATGTACCCATGCTGCAAACATCCAGGCAAGCGCACCGGCAGCCGCTGAGACATTCGTCACCACAAAGGCATTTGCTGCAAGGCCGTCTGCTGCAAGGGCTGAACCGGCATTGAATCCAAACCATCCAAACCAGAGAAGCGCACCGCCGATGAGGGTCATCGGGATGTTATGCGGCTCCATCGAGTGCGTTCCAAACCCGATACGTTTCCCGATGATAAGTGCTGCGGCAAGAGCTCCAAACCCTGAGCTGATGTGAACAACAGTCCCGCCGGCAAAGTCAAGCGCTCCAAGCTGATGTGCCCAGCCACCACCCCATGCCCAGTGGGCAAGCGGATCATAGACGAGCGTCGTCCAGAGGAGACCGAAGATGATGAACGAGCTGATCTTCACACGTTCAGCCATTGCAGAGGTCAATATCGCAAGCGTCAGCCCTGCAAAGACAAGCTGGAAGACCATGAAGAGGAGATCCGGTATCCCGTCGCCATCCATTCCGACTCCCCTGAGCCCGAGATAATCGAGGTTTCCGATAAAGCCCCCCACATCGGAGCCAAACGCAAGCGAATAACCGATAACCACCCACTGGATGCTCACAACAGCAAACGCGATCATCGAAAGCGCAATCGTCGAGATGAAGTTCTTCTTCCGAACCATGCCGCCGTAAAACAACCCGACACCGGGTGTCATCAGCATGACCATAGCAGTTGCAATCAACACAAAGGCTGTTGCACCCGAATCAAGTCCCATTCTGTTTCAACTCCATCCTTCTTTGATTGTGAGTTTTTCATCTGTTCCTTCTGCACCCCCATTCCAGGAGGGGCGGCGGCAGTGGCAAAGATGCCCGATATGCCATTTAGCGTCATCAAGTGGGTTGCAAACAGGGTTTTTACCCCCGGGTTGCAATCCGCATCCTGTATGACATAGAAGGAAGTTATCTTCCTATATATTTATAATTTACTAACATTCTATCATGCTGAAGAAGAGGAGTGGTGACACATAGACATCATTGATTATGAAAATAAGGCAAATACGCCATGTGAACTACCCCACCCTGAAGGATGGGGCTTCCTGCTTAAATGAGAAACAATGGAAAAGAAGAGGGAGGGGGAGAGACTCAGTAGGTCGCGAGATACCGCTTTATCTCCCAGTCCGTGACAGCTGTACGGAATGAATCCCACTCGATCTCTGCGATCGAATTAAGATTCTCTGCCACATGGGGACCAAGAGCATTGCAGATGAGGGGATCATTCATCAGGTACTGGTTTGCCTCAAACAGGCTACCCGGCAGGGTATCAATCCCCTCTTCCTTCCGCTGATCGCCTGACATGTGGAAGATATTCTTATCAGCACTCTTTGGCGGCTCAAGATCATTTTTGATCCCATCAAGACCGGCAGCTAGGATTGCAGCAAAGGTCAGATAAGGATTACAGGTCGGATCAGGACTCCTGAGTTCCACACGGGTGCTCCGCCCGCGTGGTGCAGGCACACGGATCAGTGCAGTACGGTTTGATGTGCTCCATCCGATATAAACCGGAGCTTCGTACCCCGGAACAAGCCGCTTGTAGGAGTTGACCGTCGGGTTTGCAATCCGTGTAATCCCTTTCACATGCTTCAGAAGGCCTGCTATGAACTTCATTGCCACATCCGAGAGCTGCTTTGGTGTATCCGGATCATAGAAGGCATTCTCCCCGTCCAAGGTGGAGAGTGAACAGTTCGTATGCATGCCAGACCCGTTGATTCCAAAGATCGGCTTCGCCATGAAGCTTGCATGCAGTCCCTTCTGAAGAGCGATCGTCTTGGTTGCAAACTTAAACGTGATCACATTATCTGCTGTCGTGAGGACATCCCCGTACTTGAAGTCGATCTCATGCTGTGACTCTGCAACCTCGTGGTGCGATGCCTCGATATCAAAGCCCATATCAGTCAGTGCGATAATGATATCCCGCCTGACATCCTCGGCGAGATCTGTTGGCGCAAGATCGAAATAACCCCCGGTATCCTGCAGCTCAAGTGACGGCTTTCCATTCTGCTGGTGGAAAAGAAAGAATTCCAGCTCAGGACCCGTGTTAAAGATATAGCCCATCTTCGCCGCTTCCTCGACCTGCTTCCTGAGAATGTAGCGCGGATCACCCTCAAAGGGTTTTCCTCTCGGAGTGTATATATCACAGATAAACCGTGCTGCCCGCATCGCCTCGGGCCTCCAGGGGAGGATCTGGTACGTGGAGAGGTCAGGCTTTAAGACCATATCCGACTCTTCAATCCGTGCAAATCCCTGTATAGAGGAACCATCAAAGCTGATACCATCAGTCAGCGCTTTTTCGGCCTGCTTCGCGGGGATCGCAACATTTTTAGCTATACCGATAATATCGGTAAACTGGAGCCGAATAAACTTTATCCGGTCTTTTTCAATCTGCTCCAGGATTCTGGACACGTCATCTCCTGACATATAGAAGATTACTTCTACTGATTACTATTAATAGCTAATTGAACAACCATATACATCCGGGAGTCATGAAGAAATCGTTCCCGTGTGATACTCATGTGTGGCATTATCAGCGTCATTGACAGATCAAAAACAGGAATGGATGGATCCCGCATCAAACATGCCCTCTCACTGATGGATGAACGAGGAAGTGGTGAAGGAGCAGGGTATGCTGCATATGGCATATATCCGGATTATGCCGATTATTATGCCCTCCATCTCTTCTTCAACAATCTGGTGGAGCCGAAGGACAAGGTGGATGAGATCCTCAAAACCTGGGGGGAGATAGAATACGAAGAGGAGATCCCAACCATTGAACAGCCAGATCTCCGCCGCACCCATATCCCCTGGAGATACTTCTTCAAACCCGACTGTACCCTGATGCCAGGAAGCACAACCCCTGAAGAGGATATCATTACGATGCTCGTAATGAAGATCAATACCTCCGTCCAGGGTGCGCTCGTCTACTCCTCAGGCAAGAATATCGGGGTATTCAAGGCATCGGGATGGCCGGAGACGGTTGCTGACTTTTATCAGATTGAACAGTACGAGGGATACATCTGGCTAGCCCACAACCGGTACCCGACAAATACCTCAGGGTGGTGGGGAGGAGCACACCCCTTCAATCTTCTCGACTGGAGTGTCATTCATAACGGTGAGATCACCTCATATGGAACAAACCGCCGCTATATCGAGAGTTATGGATATACATGCACCATGTTCACCGATACCGAGGTCGTTGCATACCTCTGCGATCTCCTCGGGAGAAAACACGGGCTGCCGGAAGAACTGATGGTCCGGGCATTTGCCCCGCCTTTCTGGGATGAGATCGACCGGATGAAAGAAGCAGACTGCTCCCTGAACACCGCCATCAGGCTGACCTATGGCTCGGCACTGATGAACGGTCCGTTTGCCATTGTTGTCGCAACAGCTGATGGTATCGTCGGGTTCACCGACAGGATAAAACTCAGGCCGCTGGTTGCAGCTGAAGCAGGCGACCGGCTCTACATCTCAAGCGAAGAGGCAGCGATCAGGAGGATGGAGCCGGACCTGGATCGGGTCTGGATGCCAAAGGCCGGTGAACCGGTGATCGGGAAGGTGAAGGTATGAGTATCGGATCGATCCCGATTAAATTCAAAGTCAGGATAGATCCCGCCCGCTGCATGCTCTGTGAACGGTGTATCGAGAACTGTCCCTACGGCACATATCGCCGGGAAGGCGAGACGATCGTCGTTGATTCGCGGAACTGTGTCGCATGCCACCGGTGTGTCGCCATGTGTCCGCGTGATGCGATCTCAATTGAAGAAAAACCAATCGACTACCGGAGCCACCCGCTCTGGAGCAGGGAGGCACGGGAGGCGATCTATAACCAGGCACGTACAGGACGGATCGTCCTTACCGGTATGGGGAATGCAACAGACCTTCCAAATATCTTCGACCGGCTGCTCCTTGATGCCTGCCAGGTAACAAACCCGAGTATCGATCCGCTCCGCGAACCGATGGAGCTTCGGACATATCTTGGCAAGAAACCCAGGAAGCTTGAGATCAAACAGGGAAAAGATGGAGATATCGAGCTGGAGACCACCCTCTCCCCGAACCTCAAACTGAATATCCCGATCATGATCGGTCATATGAGCTATGGCGCAATCTCCTTAAATGCCCAGCTCTCGATGGCTCGGGCAGTTTCGGATCTTGGAACCTTCATGGGAACCGGAGAGGGGGGGCTGCACCCCTCTCTCAGGGAATACCAGAACAATATGATCGTCCAGGTCGCCTCCGGGCGGTTCGGTGTCGATATCGATTACCTTGAACGCGGTGCTGCAATCGAGATAAAAATCGGGCAGGGAGCAAAACCCGGTATTGGCGGACATCTCCCGGGTGAAAAGGTCGGTCCCGAAGTATCACAGACCAGGATGATCCCTGAGAGGAGCGATGCGATCAGCCCGGCACCCCACCATGACATCTACTCGATAGAAGATCTCAAACAGCTGGTTCATTCCCTCAAAGAGGCAACCGAATGGAAGAAACCGGTCTTTGTGAAGATCGCAGCAGTCCATAATGTTGCAGCAATCGCCTCAGGCATTGCCCGCTCCTCTGCCGATGCCGTCGTCGTCGACGGCTTCCGTGGAGGAACCGGAGCCGCACCAAGGGTATTCCGCGATCATGTCGGCATTCCCATCGAGGCAGCAATAGCAGCAGTCGACCAGAAACTCAGGTCACAGGGGATACGGAACGAGATCTCGATCATTGCATCGGGGGGGATCAGAGATTCAGCTGATGTCACAAAGGCGATCGCGCTTGGAGCAGATGCGATATATATCGGAACAGCTGCGCTGATCGCAATGGGCTGCCGGGTCTGCGGAACCTGTTATCGCGGCCTATGCCCGTGGGGAATAGCAACCCAGGATACACGGCTCACACAGCGGCTTGATCCCGATCTCGAGTGGCAGCATGTGGCAAACCTGATCCGCGGATGGACACTGGAGATCAGCGAACTGATGGGTGCCGCCGGCATCAACAGCATCGAGAGCCTGCGTGGAAACCGTGACCGGCTCAGAGGGTATATGCTGGACGAAGCAATGATGAATGTGCTTGACGTCAAACCTGTGGGGGCATGAAGAATGGGCGAAGAACTGGTAATTAATGCAGAAGGCATCCACTACACCCCCCTCAATACCATGATCAGGTCGGCTGTTGCACGCGGAGTTGAGCAGATCAGGATAGAGAATGTCCTTGGACAGAGATTTATTGGAAACGGGTTGAAAGGAAAAGCCAGGATCACCGTCTGTGGCACACCCGGAGGAGATCTCGGGATGTTCATGAGCGGCCCCACCATCGAAGTCTTCGGCAACTGCGACCATGCACCCGGCAATACCATGGACGCAGGGGAGATCATTATTCATGGGAACTCAGGCGATGCGACCGCACATTCGATGCGTGGAGGTCTGGTGATGGTTGAAGGAGATATCGGGTATCGTGGTGGGATTCACATGAAAGAGTATGGGGATCACCGCCCGGTTTTGATTGCAGGTGGAAATGCCTGCTCCTTCCTTGGAGAGTATATGGCCGGGGGAGTGATCATCATCCTGGGGTGCCGGAGGGAACGCTGTCTCCCCGACCGTGGAGTGGGAACGGGCATCCATGGGGGTGAGATCTTTATCAGGGGCACTATCCCCGAGGGGATCCTCGGTGTCGGAGCGAAACAGGCACCGGCAACAGATGAGGACATGGAGCGGATCAAACCTCTCATACAGAAGTATGCGGGTGCTTTCTCATGTGATGAAGAGCCGCTTCTTTCATCCGGGTTCACCAGGATCACCCCAGCCAGCGGGAGACCATTTGCGAATAAATACACCTGGGAGTGAGAAAGCATGTCAGGAAAGAGTTATAATGATCTCAGGCGGGAAGTCTGGGAGACGGATCGATGCTCAGGTTGTGGTGCATGTATAGCAGTCTGCCCCGCAGATGCCCTCTTCTTTCCCCCCGAAGAAGACGGCCATCCTCAGAACCGCAGTTACTGTAAAGAGGCAACAGACGAGGTTCCCTGTGGAGCCTGCTACGAGGTATGCCCACGAGTGAAGATGATACAGAGACAGGATCTTCTTGGGAACTACCATTCGATCGTCTCGGCCAGAGCAGGGATCGATATTCCCTACAGGCAGAGCGGCGGGGCAGTTACTGCGATCCTCGCTGATGCCCTTGACAACGGCATGATCGATGGGGTCGTCACCGTTGCCGAGGATCGGTTCACGCTGAAACCGCAGTCTGTTCTTATCACCTCGTCAGGAGAGCTGATCGGGCATGCCGGAAGCAGATATGCCTGGTGGGTACCCCTGCTTGCGGCACTGAAGACGGCAGTCCTTGAGAAGAAATGCAGGAAGATCGCAATTATCGGGCTTCCCTGTGTCACCGAGGCCGTTGCAGAGATGAAAGCAAGTGAGAACGATCTGGTCAGACCCTTTGCACGATCAATCAGGCTGGTCTTCGGCCTCTTCTGTACAGAAACATTTGATTACAATCATCTTGTACAGGGGATTCTAACACGGAAATACCAGATCCAGCCCCATGATATCGGGAAGCTTGATATGAAGAAAGGCCTGGTTGTGACAAAGACCGATGGCGAAACACTGACGATCCCCCTGAAAGAGCTGAATGAAGCGGTTCGGCCGGGCTGCCGGATCTGCACCGATCTTACTGCCAGATCAGCAGATATCTCAGCCGGTGCGGTCGGTTCAGCACCCGGTTATACAACGCTGATCATCAGAAGCGGAGTCGGGGAGGCCTATGTTCAGTCAGCAATTACATCGGGAGCAGTATTAATAGAAGGAGACGTCGACGAGAAGGCAATTGAATCTCTTGCCGCAAAGAAGGCCGCACGGGGAATCCCAAAGAAGTAATGAGGGATACGGGGAGAGGAAAATCCGATCCGATGAACAGATTTTCCCCCCGACTATTCTGCAAGCTCCCGGTATCTGTTCCTGAGTGTGGCAATCCCCACCCCGGCAGCCTTTGCAACCTCACTCTGGGTTCGTCGCTTCCCTGTTTCACGTGCAGCGAGATAGATGGCAGCAGCAACAATCCCGGCCGGCTCCTGTACCTCTTCTGTATTCAGCAGATTCTGCCCGGAGAGGAGTTCTTCCGCACGTCTCCGCTGGCTATCATCAATCTTCAGGGCAGACGATATTCGATCCAGATCTTCTGAAATGGCATTTTTGAGCGGACCAGAACCCTGAACTGCATATGTATCCCGGATTGATGCCGCCTCATGCTTCGATAGGCGGGAGACGTGGATGATAGCATCGATGGTGACAGGCAGACTCGCCTGCTGGCAGGCATGGTAGAGTGCATCCACTGCTGCACTCTGGACAAGGCCACCTGTGAGCCTGTCCTCCTCTGACTTCGAAGAGCAGAGCCTCTCAGCATCCTCCCTGACCCTGCAAGGCACGCCGAGCGCTGATCCCATCCTCCGTATCTCAGAGAGAGCGCTTGCCAGATGCAGGTTTGAACATGTCCCGGCTGGATTCCGTTTCCGGTGCTGGCGGAGAGAATAGAGGAGTCGGGGGCGGAGGGTGAGATCCGGAGATCCGGGGGGGAGATCGGCCGTTCTGCCGGGTCCCGCATCAGCTACACCAACCGCATTAGAGGCGGCCAGATCGCTTGCATATGGTGGGGGGAGAATATTAAGGTGGCTGAGCTGCCCATAGAGCGTGTTTCGCCCTGTTCTGGCAACTGCATCATCAGGGTTGATGGTGACTGCACGATCATATGATCTGAAGGCATCATCTATCCTGCCGAGCTTTTCAAGCGCCACCCCACGGCCCGTCCAGGCCACTGTAAGATCCGTATCGAGGGCAAGGGCCTTATCATAGGAGAGAAGGGCTTCCTCATATCGGCCAAGCCCGCCAAGGGCATTGCCGCGGTTTGCCCATACATGGGCATCATCCGGGTTAAATTCGAGGGCTTTATCATACGAGGCAAGTGAGTGATCAAACCTCCCGAGTTTCTCAAGGGCAACACCACGGCCCATCCAGACAAGGGGATCCCGTGGGTTGAGTGCCAGAGATCGGTCATATGAGGCAAGAGCATCTTTGTAGCGGCCGAGATTTCCAAGCGCAGTCCCCCGGATATACCATGCAAGGGCGTGATCCGGATCGAGGGCGAGCGCCTTATCATAGGAGGCGACCGCCTCAATCCTCCGGCCAATCTTTTCAAGAGCAACACCACGGCCCGTCCATGCGTTTGCATTCTCAGGATCGAGCGCAAGCGCCTTATCGCAGGATGCAACCGCATCGGCATACCTGCCCAGGATACCAAGAGCATTGCCACGGTTTGCCCATGCACATGGGTTGGATGGATCGATCTCGAGTGCCCGATCATAGGATCGCAGGGCATCCTCAAGCTGTCCGATACCAAGGAATGCATTGCCGCGGTTATACCAGGCGGTTGCATATCCCGGGTTGATGGACAGCGCGCAATCATAGGATCGCAGGGCATCATCATACCGGCCCAGGTTGGCAAGAGCATTGCCACGGTTATACCAGGCTGGCGCATTCTTCGGATCGATCTCGAGTGCCCTCTCAAAACAATCGAGGGCTTCGGTATTCCGGCCAAGTGCCCCGAGCGCAACACCACGGCCTGTCCAGGCAAGGGCATCATCATTGTTCATCGAGAGTGCACGATCATAGGATGCAAGGGCTTCGGTATACCGGCCAAGTGCCCCGAGCGCAACACCACGATTATTCCATGCAACATGATCATCAGGATTTATCTGGAGGGCTTTTCCATATGAAGAGACGGCATCGGAATAACGGCCGAGACGGAGAAGGGCGTTTCCATGACCGGTCCAGGCATTCGCATTCTTCTGATCAAGTTTCAGGGCACGATCATAGGAGACGAGTGCATCTTCGTATTCTCCAAGGCTCCGGAGCGCATTGCCGCGGTTATACCAGGCATAGGCATTTCTCCGATCAATGGAGAGTGAGCGGTCATACGAGGCAACAGCATCAGCATACCTGCCGAGATTCGCAAGGGCAACACCACGGAAATACCATGCAGATGGATCTCTTCGATCAATGCCAAGCGCCCGATCACATGAGGCAATTGCATCGGCATACCGCCCCAGCCCAAGGAGCGCATTACTTCGGTTCGTCCATATATAACCATCATCCGGTTCAAGGGTGAGGGCGTGATCAAAAGAGGTGAGGGCATCGGCGTACCGGCCAAGGTTGGTGAGGCAGGTGCTCCGTCCAGCCCAGGCGAGGGGATCATCGGGATTAAGTGCGATCGCCTTCTCAAAAGATGCAAATGCATCGACATAGTGGCCGAGATCCGCGAGATCAGCACCACGGTTTATCCATGCAGCAGCATCACCGGGATTGATGGCTATTGCACGGTCATTTGAGGCAAGAGCATCACTGAGACGGTTGAGTGAGGCAAGGGCAACACCGCGGAAGACCCAGACAAGGGCATCTTCAGTATTATGAGCAAGAACCCGATCATAGGAGAGAAGGGCATCTTCAAAGTTGCCAAGATATGCAAGAGCGATGCCGCGGCCAATCCAGGCACGGTAGTCAGCCGGATCTGAAGAAAGGACGGCATCAAAAGAGTTGAGGGCAGCCTGATACAAACCTTTGTCTATCTCTTCGGTGCCTCTGCCGAGTTTATATATCGGAATACGCCGTTTCAAACACATCCCCATCTATCAAACGTCATCGAACCGATCCGGCACATCATACAGTATAACTCCATCTACCCGGAAGTAATTGATTATTACCATTCAATTCCGTTAACCACCCCGACATAAAGACAGGGTGCTTCCTGTCCGGTTGGATGAAGCTGATCCCCGGTATGTTCCATCCTCTTTATGGGCCATATTAAAGATCGTGGCATTCAGATCAGGATCCGGATCTTCGGTAGGAGGGGGACGTTGATTTATCAGGATATGGAATGGCGGACTATTCCCCGCCCATCCTCATGATCCGAACAGCAGGGCTTGACCTCTCAAAGAAGGCGGCGAGAAATTCTGAGAGATCCTCACTCCAGCAGTCGGCACCGGATGCTACCTCCCACCCATGCTCTGCCATCGATTTCCTGACATGCTTTCCGAGTGCTGCTTCGATCAGATCGTGTGAGGAGAGGAGAGCTCCAACTGTAGTATAGGGGCGGAGAACCTCAACGATATATCGACCATCCTCAATGAAAGGACCAGAAAGAGGGGGGGTTTCGATATATTTTCTGATAAAGCGGTGTGCATTTTCACCGTTTATGACCGGAGGGCCGATATGCCGGATAACCGGAGAGACCCTGTCATTGAGCAGCTCAAAGAGGAGAACTGATTGCCTCTCACCCATATGGCAGTCGATCCGGTTTATGGCAAAGCCTGATCGTTTCAGGAGATCGGCAATGGCCGCTGCACTCTTCCGGAGCTGTGGTACAATGGTATCAGGAACATAGGGAGGAGTTGGAAAGGAGATAGTATAGAGTGCAGATCCACGTTCTGCAACTGTCAGCTCCACCTGCTTTCGGGTAAATGAGGCTGGACGGTGAATCGTGAAGAATGCCTCTGTTGGATCGTCCAGGTAAGCGCGTGCAAGCTCTATGAAGGCGCACATCTGGTCAAGTGAAAGGGCTGCGGCTACATTCCGGTTCGGATCGGTGGGATCGACCACAACAAGCGGCTCATCAAATGACCGTGTCCGGTGGTTCTCGGGATCGATCACAAGGCCTGGCCGCCACCTGGCCGCCGCCCTGATAAGCGGGTTGAAACCACCATAATAGATGACCAGAAGTTCGCAGAGATAGCCGGAGAAGCCTTCAGTCATATGATCTGATCCATACACGCCTCCTGCTTTAGTAAACTGCTTCATCAGCAGGGCATCATCGATATACCGTACAATCCGGGGAATGATATACCGGGTATGAAACGGGGTTCTGTCCACCGCACTCTTGATCTCGCGTGCAGATGCCACATGGTAACAGGGAACGAGGTCGATATCCAGGTCATAGATACGGGCTTTTAAGTACGGATGTTCGGCGTACTTCTCAACAGCGGTTCCCCCGAAATGATCGACGACAGAACGGCCAAGAGCGATGCCCTCGATCGCCAGATCTTCACGGGAGAGATCCGGGGGGAAGAGCATGAAGATATCAAGATCGCGGTCACCCCGGACAAATGTCCCTCTGGCAACCGATCCGACAACCATCGAAGGACGCCGGTGATACTCCATAAGATAGGCGATAATCCGATCAGAGATGGTGCGGAGGTGTTCAACCTCCTCCGGTGTCGGCCGGATATGGGTAAGGATCTCCTCTTCAAAGGGGCTTCTGGTCACAACGGCACCTCTGTAAGAGTCTCATAGATGGAACCCTGCGGAGTCAGCGTACTCTTCTTCAGGAGAATCCGGTCTACAGGCATCCCGCCCCCGTTCCAGGAATAGAAGGGAGCAATTGCACGAGGAATATCGGGGTGGTACTCCTTCACCCGTGCAATCGTGATATGCGGGCGGAAAGGACGTGTTTCAGGGGAGAAACCGAGTGGGGCTATTACAGACCCGACTGCTTCCGCGAGCGCGGCAGTCTTCCCCCCATCCTCCACCACTGCCCAGATCACCCGCGGATCTTTTGGATTGTTTGCCGATATGCCGGTGATCGAAACTGAGAACGGCGGGAATTTAAGGGTTTTGAGCTCTCCGCTCACCCTGACAACCTGCTCGGCAGGCAGTTCTCCAAGGAATTTCAGGGTGATATGAAGGAGTTCTGGATCTACGATCGAAAGCCGCCCGGAACACTGCCGCAGTGGCTCCTGCACGATAGAGAATGCCTCACGAAGAGAGGGTAAAAGATCAATTGCCACAAACGCCCGCACCATACCAGGTAACCTTAATTACGTTTTCGTCACAGGAGGGGAAATATCTTCACCTTATGTTCTGTCAGGGAGGAACAGATATCAGATGATAAATAAGAATAGAGGGTAGGTATAGATCTATACTCATAGCTGGAGATGCCTCATGTCTGATGTTCATGAAATCATTGTCTATTCACTCGAAGTCTGTCCGAACTGTGAAATACTCAAGCAATACCTTCAGGACAATGCGATCCCCTATATGGAACGAAGCCTTGAGGATCCCGAAGCTCTCACCGATCTCCGTATGAACGGCGTCTTTGTTATGGAAGCACCGGTACTCCAGGTAGGGGAGAGGTATTTCACCTCACAGGAAATTTTTGAAAAGGGTGCTGTATCGGCCTCGATTGCAGAAGTCTGCCGACGGTGACGGCTGCATGAAAGATACGCGGCAGTCAACACTTGATGGGGCATTTCAACCCCCTATGCCCAGGGTGCGGACGTCCCATGGCCACATGCTGGACTGGGATCGCCAGAAGATCGTCCAGCAGATACTCAATGAGACCCGCCTTGTCGAGACATTTTATGGGAGGGAGGGGGCGGACCTCGAACTCGCCGACCGGATAGCCCAGAATGTTGAGATCCGGATCAAAAAGCTCGGCCTCACCTTCCTCTCCGGCCCCCTTATCCGTGAGATCATGAACATCACCCTCCTCGAAGAGGGGCTTGTCGATTACCGGAATGTCTGTACCCGTGTCGGAACTCCCGTCTATGATGCGCATTTAATCGATGTCGGGAGGGGGTTTGAGGCAAAGGACAACTCGAACCTCCAGGAGAATGCCGAAACCTCGCACAAGAAGAAGGCAGACAAGATCAGTAAAGAGCAGTACCTGCTTCAGCTCCCACCTGAACTTGCCGATCTCCACCTGACCGGCGACATGCATATTCATGATCTCGAATATTTCGGGACAAGACCGTTCTGCCAGGACTGGGACCTCCGCTATTTCTTCTACTATGGCCTAATGCCAGATGGAAACGGGACAAAAGCCAGTGTTGCAGGACCCGCTAAACGGGCTGAGGTGGCAGTCCTCCATGCAGTCAAGGCCCTTGGATCCGCACAGACCAACTTTGCCGGCGGGCAGGGCTATTACAACTTCCTCACCTTCTTAGCCCCCTACGTTGAGGGGATGGACAGGGCCGAGATCAAACAGCTGATGCAGATGTTCGTCTATGAGATGACCCAGATGATGGTGGCACGCGGCGGCCAGGTCGTCTTCTCTTCAGTCCAGCTCTCTCCGGGAGTCCCCCAACTCTGGCGCAACAAGCCAATCGTCTTCAAAGGCAAGGTCTGGAATGGCATGCAGGCGCCGGTCAGGACATATGGGGAGTTTGAACGTGAAGTCCGCCTCCTCTTTGCAACCCTGATGGAGGTGATGCTTGAAGGCGACAACTGGGGCAAGCCCTTCAACTTCCCAAAACCCGAGATCAGCATCGAACCGGACTTTATGGAAGAGGATGAGGAGTTCAATGCACACCACCCGGATATTCCCACCTACCGTGAACTCTACCTGATGACCTTTGAGCTTGCATCAAAGTTCGGTACCCCCTACTATGACAACCAGCTCCCTGCATACCGTGGTGCCGGTGAGGGGATCTCCTGTTACCAGTGCTGTGCCTACCAGTTCTCGACAACCGCAGCAAATGACACCACATTCGAGGACAAACTCACCTTCACGGATGGCAAACACTTCTCGATGGGATCGTGGCAGGTGATCTCGGTGAACTGTCCGCGGGCAGCATACCGGGCCGATCACGATGATCAGAAACTCTTTGCCGAACTCCGGAAACTGATGGATTCGGCGGTCTCGATCTTCAAGATCAAACGCCGCTGGATGGAGCTTGTCAGGGCAAACGGACGTATGCCGTTTGCGATGCAGAGGCCAAAAGATCCGATTACCGGGGAACGGGGATCAGTGGCAGTCGATCTGGAGGGGCTTGTGTATACCGTTGGGATCGTCGGTGTCAACGAGATGATACAGCATCATATCGGCTCCCAGCTGCATGAGACAAAAGATGCATTCCGGTTTGCCGTCCGGACAATGACCGAGATGGAACAGTATGCAAAGAAACTCTCTGTAAAACACGGGATGACGATCGCACTGGCACGCACCCCCGCAGAGACGACAGGGCAGCGGTTTGCCGTTGCCGACATTCTTGACGAACAGTTCCGCCCCCATGCCTTAAAAATTGTTAAAGGCGATACAAAGAACCTGCTTGAACGGTCAAAGAAGACACTCGATCTCCCGGTTTACTACACAAACGGCATCCACGTGACACCATCAGCTGATGTTCCCCTGACAAAGCGCATGGAGATCGAACATGTCTTCTTCCCGATCGTAGACGGGGGCAATATCTTCCATATCTGGCTTGGCGAGGCAAGACCGGATCCACGCGGGCTGATGGATATGGCGATGAACCTCTGCAGAACCACCCAGATCGGGTACTTTGCTTTCACCCGTGACCTGACGGTATCACTGAAACAGTTCACAGAGTACCGCTCTGATAAAAAACCGGAAGCAAGCGGGAGCATTGCTCAGGCAGACCGGCGTGTGCTCATCTGAACACCTCCCCACCATATCTTTCATCGCCTCAAAGCACCAATAGAGTGAATGATGCGAGAGCCGGCTATCAAAAAGGAACTTTTCTGGTGCGATACCTGCAATCTTCCGCTTATCGGGAGGAGATGCGGATGCGGAAGAGAGGCGCGGGTAATCCCCCTGCTGGAACCATATGACCTGAGGCCCGCCCTCCATGCAGATCGCGATCTCATTCAACAGCTGCTCAACAGCCGGTTTGGAGAGGTCCCCCTCCCAGAAATCATCCTCCTGAACAAGACCGGCGGCAGGGACAGGGCCGATCTCATCATCATGAATGGCAGCCGGTTTGGATGGCTCCTCTTCGACCCCGTCTCCCGGCAGTTCTCACTGGATATCGCACCTGAATCACTTCCCTATCTGTTGAACTATGCAACAACAGGCATCGTAAACCTTGACGAGCACCTCGACCAGGAGAAGAAGGTCAGAATCGGGGGGAAGCGCTTTTCCCTTAAGTCACCTGTACCGGATGGCACCGTCATCGTCAGTTACAGGAGAAAATATGGAACCGGTGTCGTTCGTGGCGGCTCGATCAGGGTGAAGGAACTCGGACAGGTAGAACCGGCACCCTTCAAAAACCCCGACTGGAAGAGTGCAATCCAGCAGAACCAGTACCATCTCAGGCTTATGGAGCGGGATAGCCTGCGGATCATTGCAAAACATAAAAATGACCGGTCAACTGCAAATGTCTCGTTTTCAGGAGGAAAAGACAGTGCCGCCGTGCTCCACCTTGCCAGGAAAGCCGGAGTGGAATCGGCATTCTTCATCGATACCGGAATTGAGCTCCCCGAGACGATCAGATATATCGAATCACAGAAGGTCGATATCATCAGGAAAGCCGGAGATTTCTTCGCAGCAGTAGAAAAAGCCGGACCTCCTGGAAAAGATCACCGCTGGTGCTGCAAGCTCTTAAAACTCCACCCGCTCCGGATCTATCTCTCGGAGATTGGGGCATCCGTCACCTTTCAGGGGAACCGATGGTACGAGTCATGGAACCGGGCAGACCTTGATGAGACGAGCCAGAACCCGGCAAACCCTCTCCAGCTGAACGTCTCACCGATCCGAAACTGGCGGGCATTTGAAGTCTTCCTCTACCTCTGGTGGCAGGATGTCCCGATCAATCCCCTCTATGATATGGGGCTTGAACGGATCGGCTGTTATCTCTGCCCGGCAATGCTCGAGAGCGAATACGAGATGCTCAGAAGATTGCATCCCAATCTGACTGATCGGTGGGATGCCTTCCTCAGGAACTGGGCTGAGAAGAACGGACTGCCGGATGCATACCACCAGTGGGGACTCTGGAGATGGAAGGCACTCCCCCCGAAGATGCGCGAGCTCTGCCATGAGCATGATATCCCGGTGAACAAGGACTTCACCCTGAAAGAGGGGGCGCTCCGGACAAGAAGTGAGAGGACGAGGACGAGAGATATGGGTGAAGAAAAAGCCCTGGAGAAGATGAAAGAGGCATCCATTTCTGAGACAGTACGGCGGGACTTTCCGATCATCCACGACTGCATCTACCTCGATACAGCGTCAATCAGCCTCTCTCCTGAACCGGTGGTCAATGCTGTTGTTGAGTTTGAACACCGGTATCGATCTAATGTCGGAAGAGGCATCCACAGGTTCACGCAGATCGCCTCGCAACGGTACTGGCATGCCCATGAAAAGGTCGCCCGGTTCATCTGCGGAGAAGAAGGAACCACCGTCTTTACAAAGAATACCACCGAATCGATCAATATGGTTGCCCGTGGCCTCGCCTGGAAACCGGGAGATCGGATAATCACCACCATCCTCGAACACCATTCAAACCTCCTGCCCTGGAGGGCACTGGAAGCAGAGGGAGTCGGAATCACGGTCATCGGCATACAGCCGGACTACACACTCGATCTTGAAGCCTTGGAGGAGGAGGTCAGAAGAGGAGCGAAACTTGTTGCGATCACCCATGCCTCAAATGCTATCGGGGTGATCATGCCTGTCAAAGAGATCGGAGAGATCTGCAGGAGATACAATACCCTCCTCCTCATTGATGCTGCACAATCGGTTCCGCATATGGCGGTGAATGTCCGTGATATCGGCTGCGATTTCTGCTGTTTCTCCGGCCACAAGATGCTTGCTCCCACCGGAACCGGTGTCCTCTGGATGAGGGAGCCGATCATTCAACCGATGATGCTGGGTGGCGGGATGATCGAAGAGGTGCATCAGGATGGGTTTGTCCCGATCGAGGGGTACCAGCAGTATGAAGCAGGTACTCCGAACATCTCAGGCGGAATCGGGCTTGGCGTTGCGGTCGACTACCTTGAGAAGATCGGAATGGATCAGATACGTCGCCACGAAGAGGAGCTTACCACCCATCTGATCGAGAGCCTCTCGCGGATCGATGGAGTTACCGTCCATGCACCATCCAATCCGGCATCAAGGATCGGTGTTATCTCTTTTTCGATCGGCGGGCTCCATCCCCATGACGTTGCAGAACGCCTTGATGCCGACTTTGATATCCTGGTGAGATCCGGACACCACTGCTGCCAGCCGCTGATGGAGTCGCTTGGTCTTTCGAATGGAACGGTGAGGGCAAGCCTGGCCCTCTATACCACCATCGATGAGGTGGATCTTCTGACAGCAGCAGTACAGGAGATCACACGGAGCCTCTGATCCTCTCGGGATGTGAGAAGCAGGCGGGTCTGCCATCCCGGGTATGAGAGATGATGCAGAGGTTTGTCTCGTCTGCAATCCGGGCAGCAAGATCTGTTACCTGCCCTGTTGAAACCACGATCGGGATCCCGGCAAGGAGGCATCTCCGTACCATCTCGGAGGTGATCCTGCCGGATATCCCAAGAACTGTACCCGAAAAGTCAAGGTTGTTCAAAAGACCATACCCGATCACCCGGTCAACAGCTGGTGAACAGCCGATATCATGGAACGAGGCGATGATTCCTCCATCCCGATCAATCAAAATCGCTGATTCTTTCCCACCCGGCAGGTGTGAGATAATCTCCCTGATAACAGGGAGAGAGATGGGATTACTGCCATCCCGAATCCTGGGAAGTGATGTCGTATCAATGTAGGAGGTACTCCCCCCGCACCCGGCGAGAACCGTCTTCCTCCGACCGGTGATCCGAAAGGGATTTGTTGTCAGGACACTAATCCGGTTCTCTTCGATTCTGATTGATTCGATATCATCTTTCGACCGGATGATCTCTTCTGAGAAGAGGAAACCGATCGTATACTCCTCAAGACTGCCCGGCGATAGGATCGCCGTTTCTGCATGCCGGCCATTTACAAAGAGGGCAATCACCGTCTCCTGAGATACACCCTCTGTTGATTCCAGCCGTTCTCTCTCATCAAGGAGAAGACAGGGGAGGGAACTGAAATCAGTGTGAGGCATAGAGATGAACCGTCCTTCCAGAGAGCAGGTTGAAGATCTGCGCCCAGTCTAAAAAAATTATTCCTGAATCAGTTCGACATCAGCGATATCAAACTGTCTCCGTAGAAGTTGCTTGGCTTTTGTAATATTTTTGCCTTCTTTGCCGATTGCAAGGCCGCGATCTTCCTCACGGACTTCAACCTGTGCAACCCGTTCCTCGTCCTCACCTTCGAACTCAATCGAGAGAACCTCGGCAGGGAGGAAACAGTTCCTGATAAACTGAACGAGATCGTCAGAGTATTCAACGACTTCAACGCGCTTGTCAAGAGCCTCGGATGCCTTCTTGATGGAGGCACCCTTCCTGCCGATTGCAAGACCCATCTCACCGGGATTGATGATGAAGATGACACGGTTATGCCGGTCATCGATGACACAGTCCCGTGCACCTGCACCGGTCAGGCTCTCAAACTGGGAGATCAGACGCATACAGTCTTCAGTTAAGGTAATTTCCGACATATCAAGCTCTCTGGATGTTTAAAATATCGGATTCACCGGCATTGATGACAGCGAGTGCGCTCACGATGAAGTCCTTTCCGCACTCCTTGCCAAGCTGGCGGCCTGAGCCATTGTAATGGTATACAGCGACCTTCTCCTGTGCTTCGATGATCTTTTTGAAGTCTTCCGGGCAGTTCTTTGCAATAATTACGAGCCTTGCGGTCTCATCCTGTATGCTTGCTTCTGTGCTGTTCCGGCCAAGAATGACCGTCCCGGTCTTCATTGCCCTGCGTAAAGATGTATTGAAATCCATTAGTTCTCACCTGTTTTGGTGATTGGTTGCATTGGTTTTACGACCAAACGGACATCGCCGGTTCCAAGCCGGATCGGCTGGCCGACGATGACATTCTCTGTCACACCGCAGAGTTCATCATGCTCATGAGCAATGGCTGCATCAAGGAGGTGATTTACGGTCACCTCGAATGCTGCACGTGACAGGACACTTTCTTTCTCTCCAGCAATCCCGTGACGTCCGATCTGTTTGACCTCGCCATCCATGCACATCATATCAGCAACGAGCATGATATGACGGACATCAACACCGATACCCTGTTCACGAAGCGTGCTGTTTGCCTCATGGATGATAGCATCCCTTGCAGCTTCGATCCCAAGGACATGGGATATCTCGCTGATATTATTCGTTCGGGTACGGGTGGTGTCCACACCCTCTACCTCGAATACGTCTTTAAGATTAGAGCCTTCAGTATATAGGATATACTCTCCGGACTCTTTTCTGACGACGACACGCTGGATATCATCGATACCCTGAACAATGACATTTCTGACGTGTTCCTGTAGCTGGAAGAGATTCTGGTAGCTATCCTGGTCTTTTGGGAGGAATCTAAGGACTCCTGCCTGTTCATCCACCTCAGACTCGAAGTCGCGATAGTGGCGCCGTTCGCGGATCTTCGCAGGAGCGCGCTCAAGTATATCCGTAACTTTAATCCGGCGCTTATCACATACCGCTTTGTTTAACGTGACAACAACAGCCATACTCTCCATGTCTGTTGTGATATCACCAAACTCATGGAGCGGGGATGCTTCGATATCCCAGGAGACTTCACGGGCACGATCACGATTATCGCGGAAGCCGTTCTCAAGATAAATTGTCATTGCAGGCGTCGAGGGTTCACGCCTGGCATCCATAATCTCGATAAGACGCGGCAGACCAAGAGTAACGTTAATTTCTGCGACACCCGCATAGTGGAACGTTCGCATCGTCATCTGCGTACCAGGCTCACCGATCGATTGCGCCGCGATGATACCGACCGCCTCACAGGGTTCGATCCTGGTAGACAGGTATTCCTTTACGACACGGTTGAGGATCTCGTCGAACTGCTCATCAGTCACCGGTGATTCCTTCTCTTCTTTCTTCAGAAGGAGGGTGATCAGCTGATCATGCGTCTTGACCGGGAGATCTGCATCATGGATTCTGAGGATTCGACCAATAATTCGCTCAAATACCTCTTCCCCAACTTCCCGTTCCCTGAGCCAGTCTGTGATCAGCGTATGAATCGTTTCGGGGAGGGTATAGGCGTTGATCCTTTCAACATATTGTTCGTTCATCTCAGACCTCCTCCTTTAAAACACTCTCAACGATTCCCTTGACATCCACCGGATCTCCAAAGGCGCTCTTTGTCGGATCGGTCCCGTCCTCTCCGTACTTGAACTGGATTATACGCCCTCCAGTTGTTCTGACGGTACCATCATAGGCGACTTTTAAGTCCTGAAGCGCGTTGATCAGTCTCCGCTGGAGGTAACCGCTCTGCGATGTCCTGACCGCAGTATCGACAAGACCTTCACGGCCACCGATTGCGTGGAAGAAGAATTCGGTCGGGGAAATACCGCTCTTGTAGGAGTTCCTGATGAAACCATGAGCAGATGCACCCTGATCGTACTTCTTAAAGTGGGGGAGAGTTCTGCCTTCGTATCCACGAACGATACGCTCACCACGAACCGATTGCTGTCCGATACACCCGGCCATCTGTGTCAGGTTCAGCATTGAACCACGGGCACCGGAGACAGCCATAACCACTGCAGAGTTGCCAAGACCAAGGTGGCTCCCGGCAATGTCACCGGTTCTGTCCCTGGCCTTTCCAAGCACCTGCATGATCTGCATCTCAAGCGTCTCCTCTGCGGTTCTTCCGGGCATTGGCTCAAGTTGCCCGCTGTTGTAGATCCGGATCCTCTTCTCGACATCCTCTTCAGCCTCATCCAGCAGATCGCGGATCTGGCCATACTCGGTCCGGCTGAGATCTTCATCATCAATCCCAAAGGAGAAGCCGATGAACATGATACTCCGGATTGAGAGCTTCGTCATATCGTCGATATATTCGCGTGCCCTCTTCAGACCGTGTGTCCGGATGATCCGGTTCATTATCGCGCCTTCAAACGCACCAACAGATTTCTTGTCGATGGTTCCGGAGATATGATCCCCATCAATGATCCTGACATAGGCATCACGTTCGCAGAGATCTTTTTTGCACTCATTGCAGTTCACGCATGATGTTGCCCGATAGACCATGTTCAGTCCACGGGGAAGGATCACCGAGAAGACCTGTTTATTGCTCCAGTACGATACGCCATCCTCGACCTTGCCGGGCTTTGGAAGGAACTCGATATTGGCATGCCGTAGGAGATAGAGAACTTCCGGCTTGGTAAACCAGCGCAACTCATGCGTCAGGAGGAATATCCCGGAGATGTGATCGTGGATCCCACCGATGATTGGTCCGCCAAATCGCGGCGAGAGGATATTCTCCTGAACCGATGCAAGAAGCGATGCTTCTGCTCTTGCCTCTTCGGTCTGTGGAACATGCATGTTCATCTCATCGCCATCAAAGTCAGCGTTGTATGGCGGACAGACTGCCGGGTTCAACCGGAATGTCTTGTCACCCATCAGTTTGATCCGGTGGGACATGATGCTCATACGGTGCAGTGAGGGCTGACGATTGAAGAGGACGATATCCCCATCCCTGAGCTGCCGGTCGACGGTCCAGCCAGGCTCGATCATCGAGGCGACCATCTCACGGTTATCGAGGAGACCTGAACCACCATGAAGGCGAAGCCTTCTGTTATCAGGGCGGATGGCATAGTTTGCACCACAGGGATCGCGGAGTGTCGGCCGCTCGGGTCCGACAAGAACCATTGAGCGGAGCTCCTCAACATTCTCTTTTGTCACGCGGATTGGAACCGACATCTCGTTTGCGATTGCAAGCGGGATACCAAGTTCGGATACCGAGAGGTTCGGATCAGGGGAGATGACGGTACGGGCAGAGAAGTTGACACGTTTTCCTGAAAGCGATCCCCTGAATCGTCCGTCTTTTCCCTTCAGCCTCTGGGAGAGGGTCTTTAATGGTCTGCCGGAACGGTGGCGTGCAGGCGGGCACCCGGCAACCTCGTTATCCATATAGGTGGTCACATGGTACTGGAGGAGTTCCCAGAGATCTTCGATGATCAGCTGGGGTGCTCCTGCATCCTGGTTCTCCTTGAACCGCTGGTTAATCCTGATGATATCAACAAGCTTGTGGGTCAGGTCATCTTCAGAACGCTGTCCGTTCTCAAGGATGATCGAGGGGCGCATCGTCACCGGGGGAACTGAGAGAACTGTTAAAATCGTCCATTCAGGACGTGCCACAGTTGCATCGATTCCAAGAATCCGGAGATCGTCGTCAGGAATCCGCTCGAGCCGGGCACGGATATCAGCAGGAGTCAGCTTGTGCTCGGTCTTCCGGCCATCTTCGGTCCATGCCTCCATGAAGGTGGTCGGCTTTTCGAAGTTGACCTTCAACTGCTGCTCGGCACAGTGCGGGCAGACCCTCTCCTTCTTGATATCCTTCTCCGAAACGACATCAGCTGAGAAGGGATCGTCGCCGAGTGCCGAGAATTTTTCGATCTCCTGCGGCTCAAGGAGTAGGCGGCCGCATGCACGGCAGGTGACACGGAGGAGTTTCCTGATCAGCCGCGTATACCCGACATGGATAACTGGTTTTGCCAGATCGATATGGCCGAAGTGGCCGGGGCAGTCACCGGATTTCTGGCCGCAGGTCTTGCACCGGAGACCGGGATCAATGACTCCGAGGCTTGGATCCATCAGACCTTTGCTGTAGGGGAAGCCGTCGTCATCATAGGTATCTGGCCAGATTACCTTGCATACACTCATTTTTCTGACATCTTTTGGTGAAAGAAGGCCAAAATCTAATTTTCCTATTCGTTTTGGGCTTGGCATACTCAGATCACCTCAGACTATATCCTCAAGCATCAGTCGTGGCGCAATACCCATACTGATCATCTCATCCAGAAGGAGCTTGAAGGCATAACTCATCTCAACTTCATAGATGTCCGTCTCGGCACCACAGGCAAGACACGAAGTAACCTTCCGCTTCGCATCATACATGGCAACCATACCACACTGGGCACAGACCCATTCCTTCACTGCATCTGACTCATCAAGCAGACGTTCTTTCAGTGCCATCGCAGCCCCGTGACCGATCATCACATCACGCTCCATCTCACCAAAACGAAGACCTCCTTCACGGGCACGACCTTCGGTTGGCTGGCGGGTCAGGACCTGTACCGGTCCGCGTGACCGTGCATGCATCTTGGTTGAAACCATGTGGTAGAGCTTCTGGTAATAGATGACACCAATATAGATATCAGCGGCAAACGGTCTGCCGGTGATGCCATCATACATCACTTCTCGTCCGGTATGCGAGAATCCAAGATCCTGAAGCTCTTTTCTGAGAGCAAACTCTTTCTCACCACGGAACGGAGTTGCATCGATCCTGCGCCCCTGAAGACTGCCGACCTTGCCACCGATCATCTCGATCATATGGCCGATTGTCATACGTGATGGGATGGCATGCGGGTTGATGACGAGATCGGGTGAGATCCCCTCGGCAGTAAACGGCAGATTCTCCTGGGGAGCGATGAGCCCGATTATACCTTTCTGTCCATGCCTTGAGGCAAACTTGTCGCCGATCTCAGGGATCCTGAGATCACGGGTGCGGACCTTCACCAGCCGGGATGAATTTTCACCTTCGGTCAGGATGACGGTATCGACAATACCATGCTCGTTGCTCCGCATCGTAACAGAGGTATCTCTCCGTTTCTCCACAGCGATCAGCTCAGCGGTCGGCTCTTCAAGGAATCGTGGGGGAGAGGTTTTTCCAATCAGAACAGACTTCTCATTCACGATCGTCTCGGGGCTGATGATACCATCGGAATCGAGGTTCCTGTATGCATCCTCGCCATGTGAGCCGGAGACTTCTTCATCGGGGATCTCGATCCGGTCAATCTGGCCACCCGGGTATCTCCGTTCTTCGCCCTCATAGGTCCTGAAGAAATGGGAGCGGCCGACACCCCGCTCGATAGAGGCCTTATTGAAGATGAGTGCATCCTCGATATTGTAGCCTTCATAACTGAGGATGGCAACAACCAGGTTGTAGCCCTGAGGCCGCTCTTCGGATCCAATCAGTTCCGCTGCCTGAGTCTTCACAAGCGGCCGTTGTCCGTAATGGAGCATATGACCCCGGGTATCTGGGCGGAGTTTCATATTAGCCTGTGCAAACCCGAGTGCCTGCTTGACCATTCCCGCACCCATGGTGACACGGGGCGATGCATTGTGTTCGGGGAATGGAACGTGTGCCGCTCCGATACCGAGCATCAGCTGGGGATCAATCTCCATATGCGTATGCTCAGGGGTAAGCTCGTCCTGGTTGACTGCGATAAAGAGATCATCTTCCTCTTCGGCATCCACATACTCGATCTTTCCCTGGGTGACCATATCCTCAAAAGAATATTGCCCGGTCCGGATCTTTTCGATATCATCGTCGGTGATGACAGGGATTCCCTTATCGAGGATGATGAGCGGCCTTCTGGCACGGCCGCGATCGGTATTGATAACAATCTCGTTGCTGTATTCCTTGAATGAGACATTAATCTCTGAGGAGAGCTCCCCACGGCGCCTGAGCTGACGAACCCGGGTTGCAAGCGCCTGTCCGTCATCTACAACACCGATGAGTGCACCATCAACAAAAATACGTGCTTTTGTAGACATCAGAGTTCGCCTCCGATCGGCTCGACACCGATGCTGAAGAGCACAGTCTTCATCTCCTCTTCGTCGAGGACACCCTTGCTTACTTCAACAAGCTGGGCAAAATTCTTCACAAGACCACAGTTTGGACCTTCCGGGGTCTCAGAGGGGCATATTCTTCCCCACTGGGTCGGGTGCAGATCACGGGCCTCGAAATGCGGCTGTGATCTTGAGAGTGGGGAGATGACACGGCGCAGGTGAGAGATGACCGACATGTGATCTACCCGGTCAAGAAGCTGTGATACACCGGTTCGTCCACCCACCCAGTTCCCTGTTGCAAGTGGGTGGAGAAGCCGCTCGGTTAGGACATCGGCCCTGACCGCTGTCTGTATGGAGAGATCGCGGTGCCGCATGCTGGCACGTTCGAGCTGGTACTTGACATCGCGGGTCAGCCGGTTGAGGGAGATACGGAAGAGATCCTCCATCAGGTCACCGGCGAGCTTCAGCCTCTTGTTTGAGTAGTGATCCTTGTCATCTGTCTTACGCTTCTTCAATGCGAGGTGGAAACAGGCTTCGGCCATGCGTCCGAGGAAGTGAGCTTTTGCCAGCCTGACACTGATCATCATCTCTTCATACCCGGGATCATCCTCTTTCACCGAGGGGGTGACGAGGTAATTCAGGTGAGGGAGAAGATAGTTGTCAAGGACGAATTCAGCACGCTTCTTCTGATATTCCCTCGTCTGGTTCGGTGCAAGTTTTTTGCCGACATACATGACTCCTTCCTCAACAGATCCGCATTCTGCGGCTTCAAGGTTCTGCATCATGTAGGTGAGGATATCCTCATCAAGAGAGACCGCGGTCACGATATCAGAGTCCGTATCAAGACCGAGCGACCGCATCAGGTCGGCAAATCTCAGGTGGCCCGCAACCGAGGGGAATGAGACATCTAGAAGATTCTTCTTATTCTTCTCAACCACAACAAGCGCCCGGTAGCCGCGGTACTGCGAGAAGACCTTTGAGACATGGATCTGCTCATTGTACCGCTCGGTATACTCGGTCATGATCTTGTTGGATGCAAGATCTTCAAGCGACATCAGCACGCGTTCTGTGCCGTTCACAATGAAGTATCCACCGGAATCCAGGCGATCCTCACCACATTCAACCCGCTCTTCATCGGAGAGGCCATACAGATTGCAGGCTTTCGATCCGATCATCACCGGAAGCTGCCCGATGGTTGTCTCGATTGGATCGTACCGTTCCTCACCCTGGCAGAGCGTCATCTCCAGGATCATGGGTGCAGCATAGTTAAGGTTCCGAAGCCGTGCCTCGGTTGGATACAGCTCGCTCTGGGATCCGTCCGCCTCACGGACGATCGGTTTTTCAACCCGGATCTTACCAAGCTCAACCCATACTGCCTCGTTGTTTTTGCCCCTGTGTTCGATATCCGTCTCGATGACACGCTGTTCATTAACGACGGTCTGAAGGTTGTACTCTAAAAAGTTGTTAAACGATTCGAACTGGTGGCGTGCAACATGATCTTTGGAAAAATATGCCTGCGATAATACGCTTCTATCAATCAGATGTATCATCTCCGATTATTTCTTGGGTCTTCTCACAACAAGGCGAAACGCTTCAGCCTCACCCGCAGTATGGCTTTTTCGGGTAATGCGGATTACATTCCCGGGTACTGCATCAATAGATTTAACAATTGGGTCGTCGTGATATATCTTTAATAACTGCTCCATTGTCAGATTATAATCTGTCAGGAGAGTGTGTACTTCTTCAACATCCATGATCTGATGCTTTGGCACCATATCATGCATCAGAACATTTAACCTGGTGCCCATCAATAATTGCCCCTTTTAATAGTGTTGAATAGGATAATGTTCAGAGATCTCATCGATTAAAAACCACAGCTTGAACCGTGGTAACGGGCCCGGAGGGATTTGAACCCCCGACCACCTGGTTAAAAGCCAGGCGCTCTACCTAACTGAGCTACGGACCCACCGGTCAACGGAACCTAGCATTATTAAAATGATATATTAACTTAAAAACCTTGTTATTTACACACAGTATGCATCCCATTTTCACCCATCATGAAGAGAGCCGGATCAATACATCTCCGGCCACCACCGATCCGATCGACACCCTTTAATTCAAAACCGCTGATATCTGAGTATAATTGAAGAGAAACAGTGAGTAGAGAATGGAAGAGTACGATCATCTCAGTCCGATAATGCAGACGGTAATGAATATTATCTCACGGTGTACACTTTTTATTTATGCATTAATTGCCGCTCTTTTGATCATTATTGCTCTTCTGACCTTTTTGGATGCAGTCTACCTGATCTTTTCGATCTTCTCGCACGGGAATGTCGTCACCGATATTGTTGACATTCTTGATGTATTGCATGTCCTCCTTCTGACGATCATCGTTGTCGAGGTTCTTGAGACCGTCACCGGTTATTTCAGAACCAAACGGGTTCTTGTGCGCCCCATCCTGATTGCGGGAATGACAGCGATGATACGAAAAGTGCTCGTCATCAGCGTGGATGATACACAGTTGGCAGAAATGATCTGGATCATCGGGATCATCGCCGTACTGACTGCAGCAATCTATGTCATTGGAAAAACCGAGAATGATACCTATTCCGGGTAAAAGAGAAAGAAAGAAGCGGCATTCCGGTAAACAGGAATTCAAATTCCAATCTGATCTCGAAGCTGTTCAAGCCGCGACTCCTGTATTTGGAGCCCTTTCTTCATGCTGTTAATGGCATTCTCTATCTTTTCGACGCTGCCGGTGCGGCGATCCCTGAGAGAATGAGTATTTTCCAGAATACGGATGAGACGCCTGTTCACATCAACACTCTTCACCAGGCGCGCATATTCGGATACGAGAGCCTGGTTAACACCCCGCTCACTGGCGAGCCGGACCACCTCTTCAATTGCATGCCGCCTCTTGAGCACATGTTCTATCGATTCGTAGAGTTCGGTATGCGTGATCGGCTTGATAATGTAATCCTCAATATACATCCCATACTCCTCAGCCTCATCAGGGGTGAGCTGTTTTGCCGTCAGCATCAGGACAGGGATATCGCGGGTTGCCGGGTTCAACTTGATATTTTCAAGTGTCTCCCAACCATCCATCGGCTCCATCATGATATCAAGGAGAATGAGATCCGGAGTGAGATCCATAAGGAGATCAAGGCCTTCTGCCCCGCTGCCAGCCGAATATGTCGTATATCCACCACGCTTCAGCATGGTGACAAATACCTCTACAATGCCAGGATTATCATCAATCACAAGGATTTTTGCTGTCATTAGAGAGCTCCTCCGATCCGCTCTCCAATCTCCCGGAGACGGGCGCAGACCCCCTCCAGGTTTGCATCGTTATCGGCAGTAACGGCAATTAACAGCCTTTCACCAGCAGGAACAAGAACAATTGATTGTTTCGGGCTTTTTACCACAATCCAGAGTGTCGATTCAATATTGACGACAGAGGCGGCTGCCTCGGATGAGGCAATCATAGTGGCACACATCGCCCCAAAAGACTGGGCAGAGAGGGAGTCTTCAAATGATTTGCCAATGAGGATTCCATCGGTTGAAACAAGGGCGCATTCGTTTACGCCTGAAACAGCCTTTATTTCATCGATAAACTGACGAATCATCTGTTTAAGGGGGCCTGCTGACGACATGTGTGCTGATCTCCGGGAAAATTTCACAGGATCCGGGGGTTCATTCAGTACCCATCGAAATGATACATTCGATCATTACTGTTTCCCCGCGATACAAGAATTAAAAAACTAATTCATCCCGCACATAAATACCTTTTTGCTTTCTCTCACAAAACTGCCCTCACAGGAATGAGATCCATTTAAGAGGAAGGGTACAATAGCAGATGCAGGTAAATATGCTTCCGTTGCCTCACAAAAAAGGAAACTACATAAACAATACAACCGAATAATATGAACACGGGGCCATAGGGTAGCCTGGCCATCCTAGGAGACTGGGGGTCTTCTGACCTGCGTTCAAATCGCAGTGGCCCCATTCAACTATTTCTACACAAATTCAGTTTTTAAGGAACAGGTTGATCATCATGAGAATCACCCAAACATGCCGGGATTGTCTCCTTTCCCGCGTCCGGTTCGAAGCAGAACTCTGCACAGAGGATACGGCAATCGTTGAAGAAGCAGTCAGGGCTTCCCGCAATCTGCTTGAATCACGATTTGAAGACGACGTTCCGGCGCCAGTCATTGCAAGCGCTGTTCATCGGTGCTGCTACCGGACAGTCGGTGCCGTCGATCCGTACCGGACCCTGAAGTACCATGATACCCGGATTGCACGGGATGTTGTTGCGAAAGTCAGGCCTCTTATAACCGATCTTCCAACTGCCGTACGTGCGGCAGTGATTGGAAACTCGATGGATTATGGAGTGATGGGGCATACGATTGCCGAGGACTTCACCAACTTCTTCAAAAGTGAGTTTGAGAAGGGCCTCTTCCTCGACGACACGGAAGAGATTGCAAAGGCTGCCCGGAAAGTCGTCTACTTTATGGATAATACCGGTGAGAGTTTCTTTGACCGGATTTTAATCGAGGAGCTGAAACATCTCGGCGCCCATGTCACCGTTGCCGTGAAGGAAGCACCGATCCTAAATGATGTCACCCTTGATGAGGCACGGGATGCCGGGATCGGGGAGGTAGCAGATCACCTGACCACAACCGGGGGCGGTGCGGAGATTGGCATCAATCTCGACAAAATACCCGACGATCTCAGGGACGCGATCCGCCATGCGACCCTGATCATCTCAAAAGGGCTTGCCAACTACGAATCCCTCTCCGATTATTCCGGCCTTCCCCCGGTTGCATATCTGCTGGTTGCAAAGTGTGATCCGATCGCCGAAAAGCTAGGAGTCCCAAAAGGGGCAAAAATTGCCCATATCATCAGATAATTTTTCTTCAGGAAGCATTTATCCCCCCAAACCACCATCTATCTGTATGGTGCTTGAGACCAACCTGTATTTCGCATTGATTATTATCGGTGCATTATTGCTTCTCTTCGAAGCGATGAATCCGGGGTTCTTTGCCGCTGTACCCGGGACAACGATGATCGTCCTTGGAGTCATGTTCCTGATGGGCATCGACGTCTTCAGCAGCACGTGGGGAATTCTGATCGGTGTTGCATCTGCACTCATTGCCGCAAGCCTGACTGTCCTGTTTTACCGGCGCCTCTCACCCGAACAACTGCCAACGACGATGAGTCGTGACTCTCTAGTTGGAAAGGAAGGAAAGGTCGTGCGTGAAGTACAATCGGACGAACTCTCAGGGAAGGTCTCGGTCTCCGGTGTCGAGTTGAGTGCACGCTCAACAGGAAGAATACTCTCCCCTGGTACAACCATCCGGGTAGTCAGTTCCGAGGGAGTGCATGTCATTGTAGAGGAGGTATGAAAGTATGGCTCTCATTGATAATTTTGTTACTATCGTTTTAATTTTAATTATCGTCTTTATATTTGCCCGTGGTGTCGTCATAGTCCAGCCGTACCAGCAGGGTCTCACTATCCGGCTCGGTACTTATACCGGTCGGATGAACCCCGGTTTCCGCTGGGTTGTCCCGTTCATCACTGATGTCATCAAGCTGGATCTCCGGACACAGGTGATCGATGTTCCATCACAGGAAGTGATCACAAAGGACAACTCACCAACGAACGTCGATGCGATCATCTATGTCCGGGTGATGGATCCTGAAAAGGCATTCTTTGAGGTTGCCGCATATAAATCCGCAACGGTGGCTCTTGCACAGACGAGTCTTCGTGGCATTATCGGCGATATGGAGCTTGATGAGGTGCTCTACAACCGCGATCTGATCAATACCAAGCTCCGGGATATGCTTGACCGTGAAACCGATCAGTGGGGTGTGAAGGTCGAGCGTGTCGAGATAAAAGAGGTCGACCCGATCGGTGCTGTCAAGCAGGCGATGACCGAACAGACTTCCGCCGAGCGTGAACGGCGTGCGGCCATCCTCCGGGCTGATGGAGAGAAGAGAGCGGCCATCCTGAAGGCAGAAGGTCTCCGGCAGAGTATGATCCTTGAGTCCGAAGGTGAACGGCAGAGCAAGATCCTGAGGGCGGAAGGTGAACGGCAGGGGAAGATCCTGATGGCCCAGGGAGATGCACAGGGGCTCCGTATCCTGGCACTTGGCGCCCGGCCGCTTGATAAACGTGCAATCACGGTCCTCTCGCTTGAGGCTCTGAAGAAGATGGCCGAGGGAGAATCAACCAAGATCGTGCTGCCGTTTGAGCTGACAAGCCTCATAAAGCAGAGCGCGAAGTTCCTTGGTGCAACCGAGGATCTGCATGATGAAGATCCAAAAGACGTAATGGAACTCTCTGAGGATATACTCGGCGATATGCCAGGAAAAGATGCAATCCATTCTGCAAAAGAGATCTTAAAATCGATCGAAGCAGATATCGATACATCCGATATCAAGATGATCGGAAAAGATAAGATCGAATAACCGGAACCCGGCAGCATTGCCGGTCCTTTCCATTCCACTTTTTTTACATCAAACCATCACTTCTATCAATCGATACTCCAACTATATCACTATGACAGAGATCATCCGGGAACTTGGGAAAGACGAATTCTATCTCGCAGAAAAACTCTGGCGGGAGTATCGCGGTCAGAAAGTAGATGCAACAAAAGAACGTATAATCGGTGTATTTATTGAGAAAGAACTGGTTGCAACAGCCCGTTGTACCCGCCACCCTGAGGGTCTGGAGATGGACTGGGTCTTCACCTCGGAAACAATACCGGGGCAGGGGTTTTGCCCGTATTGTGGTACAGGCACTCCTTGAGCCCTGCGGCGCCGAGTCCATATACATCCATTCCACCCTCCCATTGATCGCATTCTACACATCCCTTGGATTTGAACGGATTGAAGAACGGGTAATGCCACAGACGATCAGGGAGCGGTTCATCTTCTGTTTTGGAGAGATGGAAGGATGCAACGCCATCCCGATGGTACGAAAAGGAAGATAGTATATCGGATCTTTCCAGAATCAGGGATTGAAGAATGCTTCCCTTCTTCATCACCTGAAGATTGATTGCTCTTCACATATGGAAGAGATAGGGGAGGAGGATCGGGACCATCAACATGAAGAGGACCGCCCATGAGACCGAGACGATGATACGATCCACATATCCTCCCAGTCCACGCCCTTCCAGAAGCCTGTTAAGCCCCTCTCTGAGGATATGACCGCCATCAAGCGGGAGCATTGGCAGGGCATTGAAGATTCCGACCATGATGTTAATCCAGCCGAGCCAGAAGAGGAGATGAATCAGGGACCAGAATCCACCAAAAGGGACCTGAAGGTAGCTGTTCTCAACTGAGTCATAGGGGATCACCCTGAGGAACTCCGTTCCGGGAACGACATTCAGGGGGGCGATTAAGAGATAGAGCATCCCTTCAGGCGATGCAAGATTGCCAAGAACAGTGACAACCTGCTCGCTGTCATAATACATGACCCCCATAAACCCGGTTTCCATCCCGTTGGCAAATTCTTCCGGCCATTCCGAAAGGACGAGGGTCCGTTCAACAAGAGTGCCATCCGAATCAACGGTGAGGGTCAGGGAATCTCCCGGGACTGTATCTGAGAGGAGGGCTGTCACCTCCTCCCGGGATGCCACGGGTTTGTCATTGACATTCATGATGATCGAGGGAACGGGAAGATCAGCCTCATATGCGGGGTAATCCTTATAGACACCGGTGACAACCGGGGCCGGCGACGGGGCAACCATTCCGAGGAGGAGCACAAGAGCAATAAAACAGGCGATACCGACGGTGAGATTATTAGCAATGCCTGCACCAAACATCCGCATCTTCGGCATACCATGTGTTTCATCGAGATCTTCCTCATCTGGTTCAACAAATGCACCGATCGGGATGACTGCCAGGAGAAGACCGGTGCTCTTCACTGCAATCCCCTCGATCCGGCAGAGGATACCATGGCCAAACTCATGGATTGCGATCGTGAGTACAAGCGCTGTCCAGACCGCAAATGATGAAGGAATAAACTCATTTACACCAGGGATGAGGAGAAGATTCTGTGGCTTCTGGAAGTCAGTCGGCTCCGGGCGTGTCAACAACGTGATCTCTGTCGTCTTGACGAGCAGGTACATCATCAGGGCCGAGATGAAGACGACCATCAGCACCCCGATGGTGCCATATACCCTGAAGAATGCCTTCAGTGGGATGAAATGATCGAAGAACCGGACGTTTTCCGTCTTGATCATCATAATAGGACCATAAAACGAGATATTTTCTGGAAATAAACCGTTTCTCCATATGACCGCCGCTATGACCGCATAGAGAGCAATGACAAAAACGACAGGGAAAAGCCAGTCCATAAGTAGGAGTACTATTAGCGGTGAACCTTCATAAAACCGTTCACTGTTTCAAAAATCAAGAAGCGAAGACTGGCTTTCTTTTTCGAGGAGAGCCGCTACCGTCTTCCAGCTCGATCGTGCACATGCGGGAGGCGCCCCATGTTCCCGGATATACTCTGTGAGAAACCGGATTGTCTTTTTATCCGAAGGATACCCGCTCCCGATATCACCGTATTCAAGGGCGAGATCGGCAATCGCCCGATCCCTCGTAACTTTCGCAATGATACTGGCAGCACCGACGATTGTGTACGTCTCATCTGCATGGTGCTCGGCGACCACCTCACAGGGTGTTTGAAGAAAGGAGAGCACAGTATCTGCGTACCGTGAGGCATTCACATCACATGCGTCAAGGTATGCAGTTTCCGGCTTCAGTGCCGCAACACATGCAGCGTGTGCCCGTGCCACTACCAGGTTCATCGAGGTGAGGGGGAGGGCAGCATCAATCTCACCGGGGGAGACAGAGACAACATGATAGATGCAGGCTTCTACAAGTTGGGAGAAGATCACCTCCCTTTTGCGGGGGGCGAGGGTTTTTGAATCCCTGATTACAATGGAGTCAAGTTGCGTGATATCCAGAACAGCCGCGGCAGCAACCACCATCGGCCCGAGAACCGCACCCTTCCCTGCTTCATCCACCCCACAGAACATACATACAGATCACTCCGCAAGGTATTTTAACACCTGCTTCGGTAAAACCGTATATGTACATCATTGTGATCGGACTCGGTGGTATCGGGAGAAGCCTGGCAGCCATTGCTGCTGAGAACGGCGACAGCGTTGTTATCATCGACAGGGATGAAGAGCGGTGTGCCCTGATGCTTGAAACCTACGATCTTCTGGCAATCACCGGGAATGCCACCGACAAAGCCATCCTGGAAGATGCCGGGATCGATCATGCAGATGCTCTGGTTGCAACCACGAGCGATGATGCGGCAAATCTCATGACATGCTGGCTTGCAAAACGGTATTCTGTCCCCAATGTCGTCTCTGTCGTGAACCATAAGGAGCATTCCGAGCTTTTTTCAGAGGTAGGAGTTCGGATCAGCGAAAACCCTGACGAGATCGTGGCCAGATCTCTCTATACCTGGGCAGAGAACCCGAATACACAGGCACTTGCCTCAATCCATGGAGGAGGTATCTTTGAGATCACCGTGGAGGCAGAATCACGTGGCGTTAATAGAAAAATCAGTGACCTCGATGTCAAAGACTTCGTGATCATTGCAGTACACAGGGCAGGAGAGCTTATCATCCCGAGAGGAGATGTCGTTATACGGCCGGAAGACGTGATAACAGTCTTTTCGAAGAAAGAAGCAGAGATGAGTAATCTTCGTTATTTAAACCAGCAGTTTACAAAAAAAATATGACACCGGTTGAAACCGGCAGCCACTTTAGAGGAATGCTTTGAGATGCCTGAGTTCCAGAAGTAGCGAGGGGTTTGCCTTGATCAGCTCGGTGATCAGTGTTAGCGTGCTGAATTCCTCAAGATTGATCTTTGAGATAGAATGAACAATGGCATTCAGCTTCTCATCTGATAACCCGACAAAGACTTCTTTGACGGCATAGTTCCGTTCAAGCGCCTTCCCCAGGGTTGAGCTGCGCCATGTTGTATCATAAGGCAGCAATGCGGCTTTTCTGGTGTCACCTTTCTCAAGAGCTTCGATTGCAGTCTCAGCGGCAAGCCGTCCGGTATACATCGCATTGTAAATCCCGCCTCCGGTGATGGGATCAGAGACCCGGGCCGCATCGCCGACGATCAGCATATTATCTGCAACCGTGCACGAGAGGGGTTTGCAGACCGATACTCCACCAACGATCAGTTCGATGCATTTGCCATCCGGGAACTTCCTTTTGACGAAACGGTCAAGATAATCCTTAGCACGATGGCCGGCACCGCTCTTACTTCCGCCGATACCGATACCGACATTGGCAAGCCCTTTTCCTTTGGGGAAGACCCAGACATATCCGGCTGGTGCCACATCATTGCCGAGATAGAACGAGGTCATCTGTGCATCGATATCGATCCCGGTCATCAGGTACTGGGCACAGGATTCGATCTCGCGAAGCGGGACGGTGGTGTCGATTCCAGCCCATTTTGCAAACATTGACTCGATGCCATCTGCGGCAATCGTGATCTTCGCATCCACATCGTACATCTTCCCATGCTGTTCGATGACCGCACCGGCAACTGCACCATTCCTCATGATTGGAGCAGTGGCCCGTGCCTTCACGTACGTCTCGGCACCTGCTTCGGCGGCCTTCCAGACAAGTTCCCGGTCAAAGACCTTCCTGTCAAGGACGTACCCGACTTCTGATCCCGCCATCTTCGGCTCCAGGACCATCGAGAAGTCATCGGGGGCAACAAGTTCCGCCCGTTCAATATCAGTTGCGATCCACTTTGGATCCGGGGGAATGAAGTCGGTTAAGAGTTCCTTGCCGATACCCTCGGCACACCTGACCGGAGCACCTATTGCCGGCCGCTTCTCGACAAGACAGACAGAGAGGCCTTTCTCTGCGGCAGTCTTTGCCGCAAGCGCCCCGCCGGGACCTCCTCCGATGACCAGCATATCGTACTGCCGTTTCATTCCTTGACAACCTCCAGAGCACCGAGCGGACAGACCTTCTCACAGATTCCGCAGTTGATACAGGCGATATCCACTGTAAGAAATGCATCGACCAGCTCAAGGGCACCTTCCGGGCATACAGAGACGCAGGCTCCGCAGTACCCACAGATATCCCGTCGTATATTGAGCATTAACAATGTAATGGGACGGGAATACGTTTAATTATATTGATCCATTCAGGTTTAAACAGGCAAAGACGATTGACACGTTCTACTTTCAGATGATATACCCAATAACTATTAAGAATTCGAGCCAATACTTCTGAAACAGCCCGGGTGTAGAATGGCTGCCCGGGCTGCGGGATCCATAACGATGAGTGAACTGAAAGGCGGGCCAACCCAGCCCGAAGTATGTGCCGTTGCGCTTTCGAAGCTTGGGGTTCGCCCCGGAGATACTGCTATAGATATCGGGTGCGGGACCGGGACCGTCACCGTCGCCATTGCACGGGTTGCAGAACGGATCTATGCAATAGATATGCGACCCGAGGCGATTGCTGTGGCTGAAAGAACAATTGCCGATTCCGGGTTAACGAATATCACCCTTGTCGAAGGAGATGCATTACCATTTCTCGAGGAGATTGAGGAAATTGACGTCGCGTTTGTTGGTGGCTCAAAGGGGCTTCTGCAGGTACTACCGCTTCTTGCAGAGAAGAGGGTCAGAACGATTGTGGTAAATGCCGTCCTCCTCGAGACCGCCACGCTCGCCATCGGCACGATGCGTGAACGTGGCATCTTCTCAGAAGCTATCCACCTTCAGGTCTCACGATCCGCTGATCTCGCCGGAAAAACGATGTTCAAGCCTGAAAACCCCATCTACATCATCGTCGGGGGGTGTAGACAATGTTGATTGCTGTCGGCCTCGGACCCGGGGATCCCGAACTGCTCACCCTCAGGGCTGCAGGGCTCCTCAGGGAGGCGGACTCGGTCTTTGTTCCAGGCGAGATGGCATATAATCTTGTTGCGGCATACAGAAGAGATGCCATCAGCCTTGATTTCCCGATGACGAGCGATGAATCCTATATTGAATCGTGCATGGAAAAGAATGCAAAGAAGATCGCACCATATGCCCTCTCCGGGACCGCTGTCTTTGGGATCATCGGGGACCCGAACTTCTTCTCGACCTTCTCCCGGTTAACAGCGATCCTGAAACGGGATCACCCGGAGATTGAATGCAGCACGGTGCCTGGAATCAGCTCCATCACGGCACTTCCATCTGTAGCAGATCTTTCGATCCAGAAGAGTTTTTCTGTCTCGGATGGATCTGATCCGGATGTCCGGATCACGCTGAAGGTACGGCGTCCACAGAAGATTGCAGCGGAGCTGAAGAAGGAAGGATACTCCGAATTTGTCCTTGTGGAACGGATGTATATGGACGATATGACGATCTATACCAATGAGAACCTGCCTGAACAATCCAATTACTTCAGCATACTGTACGCGAGGAAATTATGAGCAATTTTTATATTGTCGGTGCAGGATGCGGAGATCCCGGCCTGATCACGGTGAAGGGGATGGATCTCCTGAAGAGAGCGGAGATTCTGATCTATGCAGGATCGCTGGTGAACCCCGAGCTGGTTGCAGCATCGGGAGCAGCCACAAAACTTGATTCCTCAAAGATGAATCTGGAGGAGATCTGTGGCGCGATCAGAGACGGCGTCTTCGGGAAGAAACTTGTTGTCCGTCTCCATTCCGGCGATCCCGCACTCTATGGTGCGATCATCGAACAGATGGCAGTCCTTGAGAAGGATGGGATCAGACCGGAAATTGTGCCCGGTGTCTCGTCCCTCTTCGGTGCAGCAGCAGCACTCAACACCCAGCTCACCCTGCGGGGTGTTTCTGAGAGTGTCATCATCACCCGCCCTGCCGGTGCAACCCTCGAAGAAGATCGAATTGCAGAATTCTCCCGGATCGGGGAGACGCTGGTCATCTTCCTTGGGACCGAGAAGCTGAGGGATATCATGGCACGGGTTGAATGCCCGCAGGATACGCCGGTTGCAGTTGTCTACCATGCCACCTGGGATGACCAGAAGATTGTCAAAGGTACTGTCGCCGATATTGCAGATACGGCGGATGCAGCAGGTATTTCTAAGACCGCTCTGATCATCATCGGCCGCGCAGTCCTTGGAACCGAAAGCGGATTTGTCCATTCCCATCTCTACTCATGAACTGTTGCGTCATCGCCCTGCCCCGCTTCTCAGAACTTGGCCAGAAGATAGCAGAGGCGATGAATGCCGATCTCCTTTCTTATGAGGAGGGTATCTTCAAAACAGCATTCAGGGATTATTGTACGATCATTGCGGTGATGTCGGCAGGAATTGCCGTCCGGTCCTCTGCCCCCCTCCTCACCGACAAATGGCATGATCCTGCGGTTGTTGTCGTAACCCCGGATGGGAAGTATGCAATCCCGATCCTGGGCGGCCACCATGGTGCAAATGATCTCGCCTACCGCCTCGGAGAGCATGGATTCATTCCGGTGATCTCGACCGCAACCGAGGTGCAGGGAAAGCCATCTGTCGAGGGGTATGCCGCATCAGAACAGTGTCGGGTGATCAACCGCCCCTCGACCCGGAGGGTGAATGCCGCCTTCCTCGATGGTGATGTGCCGGTCTACGAGATCCCGGAGCCAGGCATCGTGGTGGCAGGGCCGGGGGTTTCGGTTCTGATCAGGGCAAAACCCTACACCATCGGGATTGGCGCACGGCTTGGGATTACGCCGGAAGAGGTGGTGGATGCAGTGACGTCCGCACTCAAAGACGCTCAAATCCGTGCTGATGAGGTGGGAGCGTTTGCAACTACCGAGAAGAAGCGGCCTGACCCCGGCCTCGCCGAGGGGGTACGAAGGCTTGGGGGTGTCCTCATCTACCTTGGCGACGATATGATCAACAGTATAGAGACACCATCTTCGTCACGGGCGGGGCTGATTGGTTTGAGTGGGGTTGCAGAACCCGCTGCCATCGCCTGCTCGGAGAAGGGCGAGCTTGTTATGAAGAAGAAGACCTATGGAAGGGTGACCATTGCAATCGGAAGGTAATGAACAAGGCCTCCTCTCGATCGTCAGTATAGGTCCCGGGAATATCCAGCAACTGACCCCGGCGGCCTTAAAGGCGATCGCAAAGGCGGAGTATATCATCGGGAACAATGTCTATATCGACCTGATCCAGCCTCTTACTGATGGAAAAGAGGTCGTGAAGAGCCCGATGGGCGAAGAGGTGAACCGGGCGCAGCTCGCACTCGATCTTGCTGAGAATCATCGTGTCGCGATGATCTCAGGTGGGGATGCAGGGGTCTACGGGATGGCCGGGATCGTCATCGAGGTTGCCGAGAGGACCGGGTCCCGGGTTGCCATCGAGGTGATACCGGGAGTAACAGCGGCAACTGCTGCGGCATCATGTATCGGCTCCCCATTGTCAGGTGATTATGTGACCATCTCACTCTCTGATCTCCTCACACCATCTGAGGTGATTGCGATGCGACTCGATCATGCATCAGCAATGGGTGTGCCGCTTGCGATCTACAATCCCCGGAGCAGGGGGCGGCCGCATAACCTTGATACCGCACTTGCCATCATCTCAAAGCACAGGGAGAAAGATACCCCCGTTGCTGTCGTGAAGAATGCATACCGCCCCGGTGAAGAACGGCATATCATGACACTTGATGAGCTGAAGGCCGACACATCAATTGTGGATATGCATTCTATTGTGATCATCGGCGGACTTGAAAGCAGGATATGGAAGGTGGGAGACGATGTCAGAGGAATTATCACCCCGCGTGGATACCACAGAAAATACGTATATTGATCTCGGCGCAGATACCCGTGAAGGGTATGCAATCGCGAAGACAAGCAGGCAGCTTGCCAGGGAGATGATCGGCGATGAGACACCGGAAGACCGGATCCGCCAGCGATGTTCGGTTGCGGTCGGGGATTTTGCGATGGCGGATCTGATGCGGTTTGCACATGATCCGATCGCTGCCGGTATCACTGCGATCCGGGAAGGAGCACCGATTTATACGGATATACGAATGGTGCAGGTCGGCATCCTGAAGAAAGGGCATTCATGCAGTGTCGAATGCGCCCTCGATTATGGTGCGGATACCGCAGCAGCCGAAGGGATCACCAGAACATCAGCCGGGTTTCGTGCACTCGGGGGGAAACTTTCCGGCTCCATTATAGTGATCGGAAACGCCCCCTCAGCCCTACTCTCTGTCTGCCGGATGATCGGCGAGGGAATTGTTCCTGCGCTTGTGATCGGAACCCCGGTCGGGTTTGTGAATGCTGCCGAGTCAAAAGAGCTCCTCAGGACGATGCTCGTTCCCTCGGTCTCAAATGTTGGAACCCGTGGCGGCACACCGATCGCCGTTGCAAGCATGAACGAGATCATCACCATATCACTACAGTAGTCTATGATCGATCCCGTGAGTGGCTTCTCCTATCCCGATGAGTGGATCTCCCGTGTACAGGACGGTGCGGATCTTATGCTCGTCAGGGAAGGAAAAGCTGTTCTCACCGCTTCAGGTGCGATCCTCAGGCGGGGGATTACCACCGGGGCAACTGCGGCAGCGGCAGCAAAAGCAGCTCTGCTTTCACTCAGGCAACCGGTATCGGAAGTCGGGATCATGCTTCCCTGCGGGATACGGGTAATGGTTGATGCGACTGGTGAGAATGGAGAGGGGTATGCGGTGAAGGATCCGGGCGATTACCCGGACGACCGGACCGCCGGCCTCCTCTTCCGGGCAAAAGCCACCCCCTCCCCGGAGATTGTACTTCACGCGGGAGAGGGGATCGGGAGGTTCGTCCGTGACACTCCCCGCTATCTCGAGGGCGAACCGGCGATCTCCCCCCCGGCACGCGAATGTATCCTGAATGCTATCACCGAAGCGGTCCGGGAGATTGGACTCTCCGGTGCGCACATCACCCTGACCGTCGTTGGCGGCAGAGAGGCAGGGGCAGATACCTTAAACCCGAAGGTCGGGGTTGTCGGCGGTATCTCCCTCCTCGGTACAACCGGTTTTGTCGAGCCATGGGACGATCATCTCGAATCAACAATGGAAGAGCGGGTGCGTGCAGCCGATCGTGTGGTGATCACAACCGGCAGGATCGGTCTCCGGATCTCCCGCCTCCTCTTCCCGGAGTACGAGGTGGTGCTTGCCGGATCAAAGATCAGGCAGGCACTCTCTGCCGCAGAGGGGGAGGTGATCCTCTGCGGCCTGCCCGGCCTTGTCCTGAAATTCCTCAGGCCCGATATCCTGAACAGCACCGGGTACCAGACGGTGGAGGAGTATGTCGCCACACCGGAAGGGATCACTATGATGAAGAAGGTACTGGAAGAAAGTGTTCCTGAGGGTGTGAAGGTTGTGATCGTGAGCCGGGACGGAGAGATCATAGGTGATTCGGCATGAAGGTGGTGGGGGTCGGATGCGGAAACGGGATGCTGACCGAAGAGGGTGTTGCTGCCATACAGGGGGCACGGCTCATCTACGGCTCAAGGCGGGCAATTGAACGGGTTCGGCATCATATCAATCCTGGTTGCACCGTCAGGACGATCACCGACTACAAGACGATACAGAGCCTGCCTGATGAGGCGGTGATCCTCTCGACAGGTGATCCCCTGCTTGCGGGACTCGGGTACCTCGGCGGTGAGATCATCTGCGGGATATCAAGCCTTCAGGCCGCATTTGCTGCGGTTGGTCTTCCCTGGAGCAATGTATCGGTGATCGATGCCCATGGAAAAGACCATGCAGAAGCAATTCATGATGCCGTCACCGATTGCAGAAGAGACCGCCCCGTCTTCATCATCACCGATCCGAAGTTCCCGGTTCACGAGCTTGCAGAGGCTCTGCGTGGGATGGATCTCGTGATATATATCTGCCAGGATCTTGGAGAAACGGAAGAGCGGATCATCACCGGCACACCGGAGAATCCCCCGGTTCCTGATTCAACACTCTTCTGCTGTATCGTGTCCCCCAACCGGACGAAGTGAGAGGGGGATTGTACTCTCTTCACAAAACTCCGCTATCCTTTTGTGGACACGGTCGATCATCCCTCCGCTTGTGACGATCACAACCGGCTCCTGCCTGAGTGCATGGAGGATCGAGGCATCAATGACACCATAGGTAAGGTCTGCTGAGATCTCCGCCCCGGCAAGATGCCGTTTTGCAGTTGTCCCCATCACCCCGATCCTGAGCGGGGAGACGGTCTCCATGAGGTGGGGGAGGGTTCCATCAAGTCCCAACGAGCAATCGATCAGATAGATCGGGGCTGGTGCATGGGGTGTGGCGACGGTGGTTGCCATCTCCTCGATCCGCTGCGCCATCTCAAGCAGCCCTGCGGGGGGTTCGCTCTCCTTCATGATCCCCCGACGGGCAAGATGGTGGTGGAGTGAGAGGACTGCCGGCTGTGTCAGGTGTGCCCGCCGCATCAGGTCAGCATCGCAGAAGACCGAACGGGGCGGGGCATGCATGAGGATCTCGCCTCCTTCGATCAGTACCACATCATCTGCCCAGGAATAAGCAAGCTCCACATCATGGGTCGAGAGGAGGATTGTCACCCCCTGCTGGTTGATCTCTTCCAGGAGATCCATCACCTCCGCCGCACCTGCAGGGTCAAGTGAGCTCGTCGGCTCGTCAAAGATCAGGATCTCCGGTTTCATTGCCAGCACCCCGGCGATTGCGGCCCGCTTCTTCTCGCCGCCGGAGAGATGGTGCGGGGGCCTGCGTTCATATCCGGTGAGCCCGACTGCAAAGAGGGCATCTGAGACGACCTGCCGGATCTCTTCCTCGCCCAGCCCGAGGTTCAGGGGCCCAAATGCCACATCCTGGTACACGGTCGGGGCAAAGAGCTGTGAGTCTGAGTTCTGGAAGACCATACCCACCTTTCTGCGTACCTCCCGGAGCTGGCGCGAGCTGTACTGGATCGACTCTCCCGCTACCAACACCTCGCCCGATGTTGGCCTGAGGGTGCCGTTGCACATCAGGAGGAGGGTGGTCTTCCCGGCACCATTCGGACCGACAAGTGCAGTCCTGCTCCCCCTCTTCAGGGAGATGCTAACATTTTTCAGTGAGTCCGGGTGGCCGGTGTAGGCGAAGGTGAGATCCTTGAATTCTATGGCAGGTGCTGGCATGGGTATCATCTCATAACGGGGGGAACGGGAGAGGCAGGAATGCGAGGATTCCTGCGAGGGAAAGGAAGAGAAAGACCGGGAGGATATGGTAGATGGTCAGGGAGGCTTTTGGTTCGAGGATTTCAAATTTACCATCATAGCAGCGGAGATCCATTGCGGTCATCAGCTCTTCTCCCCGATCCCATGCCCTGATGAAGAGAGAGGAGGAAAGCATCGAGATGGCGATGATCCCCTTCCTGAAAGAGGAATATCCGTTCCTCATCACCTGGGCATTATAGATGGCGACAGCCTCCCCGATGATCACAAAGATCGATCGATAGAGGAGCATCGCGAGATCGATGAACTCGTCTGGGAGCCTGAGGGACCTGAGTATACTGAAGAGCTCGATCATCGGCGTGGTCAAAGCGATGAAGAGGAGACCGCAAGTACCGCCGATTGCGCGTGAAAGGATGAGAAAGGCATTGAGTGCCGCTACATCCGTTGCGGTGAAGGTGAGCCAGGGGAGCGGGATGGTGAGAATGGGAACGCCGCCGCCGGTCAGGAAGAGGATCACAATCACACTCATCAAGGCAAATGATGCCGGGATCAACAGGAGTGTGAGATAGAGGCGGGCCGGTATCTCTGCACAAAAAACGGTGACAATTGAGAGGATAAAAGCAATAAAAAGGGGGGCATATGGGGTATCTGCCGATATCGCAATCAGGATTGCCCCGAGCCCGAGAATGAGCTTGATCCGGGTATCAATACCCCGGAGTGCATTCCTGCAGGCATAATCATCCAGGAAATGGTGGTCGATTGATTGCACTGCTCTCTCTTATTGCTTGATGTCTGGTTGTATTAACTACGATGATGTCGTCTCTGCTCCACGCCAGAGCCCGAAGACATACCCGATGAAAAATGCTCCGATCGCCGCCTGAAGGGCAAAGAGAAGCGATTCAATCTCACCGCCTGGTGGCTCCCAGAATGGATTGACCCAGGGTTCGTATCCCTGCTCTTCGATATAGTCGACAGCAGCACCATCAGCTCCGCCCCATGCCTCCTCGTCCCCCCCAGGATCTGCCTGAATGGCAGCATTCTGGATGAGAAAAATTGCGGCAAAGGCAATTATGATGACAACCACAACAATCTCAAGTCCGTATTTCATGCCCATCCCTCCCTGAGGCGTTCAGCACGTTCCTGCGTGATGACCCCGATCCTGATCAGGATCTCGGGCTTCAACTGCACGATGTACTTGAAGACGAGTGCAATGACCAGACCCTCAATGATCGCAAGCGGAATCTGGGTGATCGCAAATATTGCACCAAATGTCATAAAGGATGCCATGAACCCCCCGACTTCAGCGGGGAATGCCAGCGCAAGCTGGAACGAGGTGACAACATAGGTGACGATATTTGCACAAGCCGCTGCAAAGAAGATGGTGACGATCTCGTTGATGCCCACCTTCTTTCCCGCGATAAAGATCGCATATGCCACAACAGGGCCTGCAATACCCATTGAGAAGATGTTTGCACCGAGCGTTGAGATACCGCCATGGGCGAGGAAGAGCGCCTGGTACACAAGGACGATCAATGCCAGAACCGATGCGATGAAGGGGCCAAAGAGAACCGATCCAAGGCCGGTACCGGTCGGATGCGAACAGCTCCCCGTGACCGAGGGGAGCTTCAGGGATGAGAGGACAAAGACGAAAGCCCCGGCAACCGCAAGGAGCGGCAGGGCCTCCCTGTTCTCACGCACCATCCTCCTGAGTGCATAGAACCCCATGATCACAAAGGGGGCAGAGAGGACGACCCAGATCTGCCACCAGGGGCTTGGTAGGAAACCTTCCATGATATGCATAACTACACCAAATTTGTTTTATCTAAATAAGATTTACTTGTTATAAAAGTGTATTGATTCGGCTCGCAGAACAGAGCTATTTTTTATCTTCGGCACCATACGCCCTGAACAAGGAGTGAACCATTCATTGCCTGAAAATATGAAACGGATCCCCCGGATTATCATCGCAGGCACTCATAGCGGGTGCGGGAAGACGACGATTGCCACCGGCCTGATGGGGGCGCTTGCCGCACGCGGACTTGTCGTCCAGCCTTTCAAGGTCGGACCCGACTTCATCGACCCGACCCACCATACCGAGATCTGCGGGAGGAGTTCACGGAACCTCGACCCCTTCATGATGGGAAAGGACGAGGTATTGCGAACCTTCATCTCCGCCTCAGAGGGTGCGGATATCACTGTCATCGAAGGGGTGATGGGGCTCCATGACGGAGTCGACGGAACCGGAGAATCGAGCACCGCCGATGTCGCCCGGATCCTCTCATGCCCGGTGATCCTGACCTGCGATGTGAAAGGGATGAGCCGGAGCGTTCATGCGATGATCCTCGGGTACACGACCTATGATCCGGCTGTTTCATTTGCGGGAGTCATCTATAACCGTGGGGGATCTGATCGCCACCGGGAGATGATTGGATCTGCCGGGAAGCTGCAATCACTCGGATGGATTCCACGCCAGGACGAACTCCGGGTGAAGAGCCGCCACCTCGGCCTCACCATGGCAGGTGAAGGAGAGGGGCTCCGGGAGAGCCGGAGAATCGTTGAAGAGTGCTGTGATATTGAGGGGATCATACAGGCGGCTTCCGCTGCCCCCCCGCTCAGGCAGAGGGTAGATGATGAGAACGAAACCGAAATGCGGGTTCGGATCGGCGTTGCGATGGATGCGGCATTCTGCTTCTATTATACCGAGAACTTCACGAAGCTGAGGAGAGCTGGAGCCGACCTCACATTCTTCTCTTCCATTGCAGACCCACTCCCGGATGTCGATGCACTCTATCTCGGCGGCGGCTATCCCGAACTCCATGCAGCAGCCCTTGAAGCGAGCCCGTGCAGAGAGGAGATCCAAAAAGCCGCCGATAATGGTCTTCCAATCTTCGGTGAGTGCGGGGGGCTTGTCTATCTCTCCCGCTCGCTGAAGACTGAAGAGGGTTCATTTGCCGGTGTCGGTGCCATCCCCGGAGATTCTGAGATGAAGAGCCGGTTCCAGGCACTTGGATATGTGGACGGAGCCGTCACAGGAGATTGCACCCTCCTTCCCCCAGATCTCCGGTTCCGTGGCCATGAGTTCCATTACTCTGCCCTCTACCCGGATCGTGGCTGCCGGTATGCATTCACCCTCAAACGGGGAACTGGGATCATGGATGGAAAGGACGGTATCGTCGAGGGCAATACGATCGCCGGGTACACCCATGTCTATTTCACCAGGCGGTTTGCTGACGCGTTTGTTGCAATGGCAACGAGAAGACAATCAGAATGAGAACGTCCCGTACTGCCCGCCGCCGCCCGGATGCAGGGTTATCCTCCCCTCACGGAAGGCGGCGATTGCATCGGCAACACCCGGATGGACCGATCGGATCTCCTCTGTCGGCAGATGGAGCAGGATCGAGAGTTCATCGCCGAAGGTTGTGATAAGCTCATCATACAGGGCTGAGCATTTCTTTGTCCGTGGGGAGCAGGTGCCGAGCCGGTCTGCGATGATCTCGGCAAGCGGGATGATATGGATATAGGGGGGACGATCTGTGACCGTCTTCCCGGAGAGCTCGCGGGCACGATCCGAGACTCCCTTCTTGATCCGCCCCTTATCATGCGGACACCGCCACCTGAGATCAACTGCCTCCTCAAGCGTATACTGGTGATAGCAGCGGGTGCAGGCGGTCCGGTTGTATTTGCCTTCTTCGGGGAAGAACCCGATATTCATCAGGATCCGGTTCTCCTGTATCGCCGAGAGGAGGGAAGAGACATCCATTCTCTTCAGGTCAAGTATGGTGCATTCGCGGCCGAGCTTCTCCGGAACCGGGCTGTGTGCATCGGAGTTTGTGAGGAACGGGATCTTCGCCAGCTCCTCGATCCCGGCACCATCCCGGCTGTCTGCCGAGAGGCCGAGTTCAAGATAAGATATCTCCTCCTCACCATAACAGTCAGCAAGCGAGGAGAAAGCCGCATACACGGATCGCCACGGCGTAAAGGCATGGGCCGGGCCGATGATCGCGCCTGATTCATGGACGATCTTCGCAATCGCCTCCCCCTTCAGCCGGATATGCGGCCGACCGGCTGTTTCAAGGTGGGAACAGAACGGAGTAAATGACTCCTGCATCACCACAAACGAATCAAGGGTCTCTGCTACGATTACGTGATGAACCCGGTTCTCATCCTCAACCTCGGTTGTCGGAAGGATGATGATACCGGAATCATTCGAAACATCCTCCCACATCTCCCGCCATCGGGGATGGAGCGCATCACCGGTCCCGATTGCAGAAATCCCTTTTGTCCGGCACCCGGAGAGGATGTGGTCGGGAACCATATCCTTCGATGTTGCCATCGAAAAACAGGAGTGGATATGGATATCTGCTGCAACCTGTGGCATGCCTATCCGATATAGGAGAGATCTTCCTGCTCGCGATCCTGTTCGGACTCTTTCAGCTTCTCAAGAGCCCCCTCAAGTTCCGCGGCAGTCTCCTGGAGCCGCGAGGGATCGATATAGAGACCGATCATCTTTGAGAGGACTGTTAGGACGGACCCGGCACTGATTGGATCGACAAGGTACCCGGAGGTCTCGCCGAGGAGGGCAACACCCTCCATCCCACGGAGAGTGCCAAGGCCGAGGAGGAGTCCGGCAGCACCGATGATCCCACCGGGAGGTTCCTCCTGTGAAAAGACCGAGCCGGCATTCACCGCCTCCTCGATCAGCGCCGGCCGATCTGCGGCACAGAGAACCCGTGGCTCATCAACCAGCCGCCCGACACCGTATCCGCCGAGGGTATAGATCCGCTGAACACCAAACCGCTCTGCAAGATTGAGATACTCTTCCGTGAGGATATAGTGCCCCTCGGGGGAGGTGCTCTGGCAGTCTCCGGTCAGAAGAAGAAGCGGAGGGTCGCTCTTCACCAGATAGAGCTCGTTCTTTGGGAGATTGACCACCCCTTCCTTAGTAATAAAAACCTGGGGGGGGAAATGATGCGAGATGATCCTGGCGAGGAGCACACCATCCAGCTCATCGACGATATGATCAGCGACAAGCTTGCCGACGTGGCCGACACCGGGAAGGCCTTCAATCAATATTGATGCCCTGTAATCATCTGTATTTTCAACAGCATAGGAGATTGTTACCGGATCCATGTACGCATCTGCCTCCTGTATGTACCATACCGATCCTGCGGAGAAAAACGTGGGGGGTGAACCGGGGCTGTCCGGCCCCCGCAGACCCTGCATTGCAGAGAAAGAGTGTAGGTGCCATCTTCCATGCACCGTCTCATCCGGCCTTTCATAGCAACCGGATTATTTTGGTTTCCGGATCAATTTTCCTGATCCGCCGGCCCGCTCAACAACACCGATCGTATTTGCCGCAACCTTCTCGATTGCCTTCTCAGCGGTCTTATAGTCAGGTGCGGTGACCTTGATCTGGTATTGAGGGGCTCCAAGATAGGTGATCTCAACTTCAACTCCCGGGATCTTTACCTCGGCACTCCTGAGTGCGCGTCTGATCACATTGACGCCATCGGGTTTATCGGACATCATATCCATGATCCCCGAGATCATCACCTTCTGAACCTTGACATTGTCTGTGGCGACGACCATCAGCGCCTTATTGACGGCTTCAGAGAAATCGAAGCGGGTAAGTATCTCCTCACCGGTTATGACAAGATCTTCAAAGAATGAGTAGATCAGAGAATATTCCGAACGGATTGTATCAGTAATCCTGGCAGGATCGGTTCCGGCAACCTCGGCCGCAAACCCTATCCATTTATGAGCTTTCTGTTCGTTCTTCCATTCCTGAATCTTTTCACGACGCTGGTGATCGTTGACATCCTTTAAGGAGAGATCAATATGCCCGCGTGAGGTGTCGACATGAAGGACTTTACACACAACCTTCTGCCCTTCACGAATAAAGTCGCGAATATATTTTATCCACCCACGCGCGATCTCGGAGATTGGTATAAGACCCTGGCGGCCTTCGTATTCATCCAGGGTAACAAACGCTGCAAAGTCCTTTACATCAACGACGGTGCAGACGACCAATTCTCCATCTTCGGGCCAGTACCTCTCACTCATCGGACAATCACTCAAACTGTGATACGATCTCAGCCTTTATCAGTGCTTTGCCGCCGGTTGTCTCTGCCAGTACTGTTCCGCAGACGATACAATCGACGACGGTACTTGCCTTCTCAAAGATGACCTGTTCGTTTTCACAGTCAGGACACTTCACTTTGACAAAGCTGCTTCTGTTTTCCCTGTTTAACTCAACCATTGTATATTCACTCCGTCAGTTCGAATTTTGCAATTCTGTACCCTTTTCTGAGATGGGCTTTTTTACAGGTTTTACAGCGGTATCGGACGTTGATCTTCTTTGTTGGTTTATCGCCACCCGGAACCTTGCTAAACTTACCCATATTTCCAACACGGGATCTCCGTGCCTTCTCACGGTCGATCCAGTGAAGACCGGTTGTTTTGCCCTTCTTCACTTTCTCGATCTCATGTTCCGTGTGTGTCCGGCAGAACGGACAATAGGTGTTGAATTTTGCTGGTCTTTTCATGAAAAATACCTCTGTTTCAGGAACCCGAATACCATATTTATTTGCGAATTCTTATATTTAAGGCTATGTTGCGGTCACAGAGAACCGTTGCATTGGGAGAAGGAAGGCAGACAACATCCTCGTTCGCTAGCGCATACGTCCTCCCGTCGATCCCCATAAACGGCTCAATCGGGGCAATAAGCCGAACAAGGCTGAGACCACGCGGTGCACCCTCTTCTTCCGCCTCATCCACCGGCTCTTCGATCTCGGTCTCCGGGATGAGGGTGGGTTTTCTTGAACGGCGATCGATCAGCTCCGCCCGTGCATGCTGAACCGCCTTGGATACCGTCTCAAAGAGCGCCTGCTCCTCTGCGATCATAAGCCGCTTGATCTCACGATCGATCGTATCGCCATTCCCTTTGGCGAATGCCAGTTCAATGATCCTGCCGGTTCTGATCGAAAAGATCTCCTGGATATAGGACTTGTAGCTCTCAACCTGGCGGATCATATCCTGTGAACGCTCTGAGAGGGGATCACCGGATTCACAGAGCTCCTTGTACATCAGTTCAATCTCTTCATGAACCTTGGTGTAGAGATCCGGGGGGATATCCGTCAGCGTACCGCTTGCCCGCTCGTCAAAGAGGATCGACCTGACACGGTCAAAGGAGATGGTCATGCAGAACCTCCTTCAAGCTCTGCAATTCCCCGTGCACAGAGGAAGACCGCAAGTGCTTCGGGGACGGTGTTGATCCCTTTTGTGAGCGTGTAAGTATTACCGAGGATCGGCATCGTCATCTCAAAGGACGAGTCGATTCTGACCGGCCGCTCCGAGAAGACGACCGCATCGATGAGGGGGTCGAAGCCATCAAGATCACGGAGATCAAGCGGGGTGACAAGGAAACCACTCCCTCCATGGAGAGAAGAAGGGTGGCGGATCAGACGCTTGATATCGGTTGTCACCGGCTCATCGGCAAGAGCGGCCCGACTCCGAATCTGCTGCGAGAGGATGCTGTCAGCATCTTCAAACAACGCCAGGATCACACGATCATGGATGCAGGCCTGGTAATCATTCCCTTCCATCGATCGGATCAGCCGATTGAGCCGTTTTACAAAATCAGCGGCACCCGCCTCCGAGACACCCCTCACCGAGGAGAGGGTTTTAATCTGTTCATCAGGAGGAAGGGTGCGGATCTGCATACAGGTTGCCTTGAGGGCTTCCTTCAGTCGGAGACGCCACCCTCGATCAGGGCGTTTCTGGTCGGAAAGAGGTGAGGTGAGGGAGAGGCCGGTTCCGCAGACATAGTTTGCGAGTTCACGCCGCTCACCACTCTTCCACGAACGAATCTCAAGTGAGTGAAGGTGGATGTGGTAACCCCTTCCCCCTGAGAAGATGAGAGAGAGTTCCTTTGCGGGATCGATGCCGCACTCGTTGGTGAGCATATCAATCAGCTTGAAGAGCTCCTCTTTCACCCGTGCAAGCATCAGGTCATAGGGCCCGCGCATAATATGATCGGCATCGAGATCGAATATGAGATCCGCACCGCTCCATCCCTTCTCATCCATCGACGGGGCTGCCGGGTGTTCATAATAGGCTGTCGAGTAGTAGACATGGGCCGGTGTCATCGACCTGAGGTATGAGAAGAGTTCGTCTTTTGATGGAAACGAGAGATGCCGCCGCATACCAGGAGTGTTTCTGGTCCCAAAGAACATGAAACCCCACTCCCGCGAGTCGAGCGCCTCCGGTACCCGCAGGGGAGCGGTCATCTTCAAGGTACCAGAATAATAGTCAGAAAACCGGTTTCTGAGAAATTCAACAGTTGCAGGTTTCATGACAGCTTCTTAATCATATATGGACCTCCCCGTAGATAGCCCTGTTTACGGTAATAAGGACGAACGCCAATACCGCTCATTACCACAATAGATGAAAAACCTCCACGCCGTGCCGTCTCCTCTGCCTCTTCCAGAAGACGTTTCCCATAGGAGCTGTGCTGCCGCTCACCCCCTGTTGGATCACAGGAGAGCGGGACAATGCTTCCATACACATGGAGTTCACGGATGAGGGCAGCGCCCTCGCATTCGGGTGAGAAGACCTGCCCTGGGAACCGGAGGCGGATGAAACCGATGAGAGAGTCGCCTGCTTCTGCCTGGATAAAGAACTCACGGCCGCCGCAACAGTCATACTCAAGTGTACGGATTGTGCCGTCTTCCCTGTTCGGACTTCGTCCGATCTCCCGACACCTGATGCACCGGCACCGCTTTCCCTCAGCTTCAAGATGTTTCTGTGCGAGCTGCCGGAAGTTTCCGTGGCGTGACCCTGCAATGATCAGCTTCGCCGGGATATCACGCTGGATCCTCTGGAGCCGTGTATATTCAGGGAGCTGCTCTTTTCCATATGCCACCAGTGCAATCAGCTCATCTTCATCATAGGGGCGGTATTCACCGCGATGGTAGAGTTCTTCGATCTCGGATCCCGGTGTGACCAGAGTGGGGTATATCTTTAAGAAGTCCGGGCGGAGATCCGGATTTGAATAGAGGCTCCGAAAGAGTTCATGGTCTTTTTCAATATCGCTTCCGGGGAGGTTCGGCATCACGTGGAACCCAACTTTTAATCCTGCGTCGCGGAGGAGGCGATTGGCTTCGATTGAATCTTCGACACTATGCCCACGCCGGTTATACTCCAGGATCTCATCAAGGACATGCTGGACACCGATCTCAACCTTGGTAACTCCAAGAGAGAGCATCCTTTCGATATGCTCGCGCCTACACCAGTCCGGCCGGGTCTCAAAGGTGATCGCAATGCACCGGACTGCTGCAGACTCGTTTGCGAGTGCTGCCTCTTCATAGCCCGCCCCGGCAGATGATCGATCAGGAAAGTCGTTCATCGCCCTGAGGCACTGGGTGACAACATGCTCCTGGTATGCAGGGTCGCGGGCGGTGATCGTCCCCCCCATCACGATCAGTTCTGCCTTATCTACATGGTGGCCGAGGAGCCGGAACTGGGAGAGGCGGGCATGCACCTGTTCATAGGGATCATACCCACATTCCCGCCCACGGAGTGCCGCAGGCTCCTCCCCGGTATAGCTCTGGGGAGACTGGAAGAGGTGTTCAGGTCCTCCGGGACAGGGGAGGCAGATCCCGTGCGGGCAGGGATGCGGGGATGTCATCACTGCAATCGGGGCAACCCCGGAGAGGGTGCGGGTTGGTTTCACCTGAAGGATACGCCGGAGGTGTTCCCGTTCATGCGGCTCTGCTGCAAGGAGTATTGCAGAGTTCTTTGGGAACGCAGAGAGTTGGAATTCACGGCAGACAGAGAGCTTGATCCTCTGGATATCATCAGGAGTATCTGAAGAAGAAAGCCGGGAGATGATCTCCCGGAAAGCGGTATAATCATCCATGATCGGAATCAGTTTTTTATCAGAACAGGAGTAGCGGATTTAGCATGATATTCTGGCCGGATAGAGCCGGGATGTTCATGAATCTTCTCGACTATCTCTTCTGCAAGCGTCAGAAGCGCTTCTTTATGTGAGTTTTTATTCTTGTGGATATGAACGGGAGAGATAAGAAGAGAGTCGTATTTGTGAGTCGATACCGTGTCGCCAGTCATGGTCTCATAATATTTCTTTACGGTTACCATGAGCATGTGTAAATGAATGAGTTCTTCTTTCTGCAACCTATCACCTTTTTCAGATGAGACTCTAATGAGTATCCAGATATATTTTATTGGTGATCTTTATATTCCGATTCACGCGCATACCCGGATCATTGATCGGCTCGGCAATTGGGGATGCACTGGGTGCGCCCTTCGAAGGAAGCCCAACAATCAATCAGATACCACAGCGGATGACAGGGGGAGGGCCTTTATCAACACGAAGAGGAGAGTATACTGATGACACCCTCCAGATGATAGCGCTGGCAGAGACATTGATCACCTGCCATCGGTTTTCTGCGATTGATTTTTTGAGCCGCCTGCTCCGTATCTATGAACTGCATCCCGAGTTCTTCGGTCCTACAAGCCGGGAGGTTCTGGAACGGGTGAGGGGAGGGGCATCACCGGAGAGTGTGGCCTCCGGGCTTTCCGGCAGCGGGAGGACAAACGGGGCGGTGATGCGGGGGGCGCCCATTGGGATATTCTACCGCCCCGGCAATGCCCGCATCATAAGCGAAGAAGCCGCTGCCACCACCCACCCCCACCCGGTCGCAGGTGCAACATCCGGCGTTATCAACCAGATGATCTCGATCCTCTGCCGTGGCGGCTCAAAGGAGGAGGCGTTCTTCTCGGCACTCAACTCCTGTGAGAACAGAGAGGTAAAAGCCCGGATTGCCCGCCTTTCAACAGCACCACTCATCCCCTCCCTTGATGCACTCGAGGCGGCGCATCTTGCCATCACCTGTTTCATGGAAGAAGAGACATTTGACGGAATGATACAGACTGCCATCTCTTATGGCGGGGATACCGATACAACAGCTGCTATCTGTGGTGCTCTCGGGGGCGCATTCCTTGGAGCCGGAGGGATTCCCAGGGAATGGATCGTGGATCTTGAGGACGGGCCTGCACTCCTTGAGCTTGAGGAAGCGGTCTGGGAGAGAGGAGAGCGATGAACCCGGATCAGTTCAGCATCTGAAAAAGAAGCGAGGAGGTAAATCAGAGGGGAAGAATCTCTACGAGCTTCAGGTTCTTCCTGCCACGGAGGCATTCATCAGGGGCGTTTCCAAGAACCTGGGAAATCGTATACTTCTCTCCTGCATTCACCCCGTCAGGATGGCAGAGATCATAACTCCGGCACTCCTCACGGTTGCAGGTATACTCATAGACAAACCGGGAATTGGTAATCGCCATATCACCTGCAATGAGTGCAACCACCGGCGCCTCCTCTACCTCAACGACACAGGCGCCGTCTGCAAAGACCTGGCATGAATGGGTTGTCGGCCTTATATCGACCACCCGGTATTTCCTCCCCAAAATGAGGTTGTGGCAGGCCTTTTTTACCTTGCAGCTGTTGCATGCATCCACTACCCCGACATAGACAAATTCTGTCCCGTCACGAGCAAGTTTTGTTCCAATCAATGTCACCCGGTTCTTTGCCTCAGTCATTCATCTCACTCCCGGTACAGCATTCGTATCATATCGTCTGCTGATTCTTGTGTGATACCCATATCAAAGATAGTAAAGCGTTCGGGCCGTATCTCTTTTGCCTTCATGATTGCTTCAGCTGCTATCTGATCAGGAAGGGCAACCTCAGATGGTGTTGTCGGTGCACCGATTGTTCTGAGAGAATCACGTATCCCACGCCAGTCACCTCCATGCAGGTACATCGAGATGATCGTTCCAATCCCGCATGCTTCGCCATGCAGCACCCTCCCCGGTGCCAGCCGCTCGACTGCATGCCCGAATTTATGCTCCCCTCCGCTTGCAGGCCGTGACGAGCCGGCGATACTCATGGCTACTCCTGAGGAGACGAGGGCTTTTGTGACGATCCAGGCACTCTCCTCAGAGTTGGGGCGGATGAGATGGGCATCTTTCACCAGGATCTCCGCAGTCATCCGGGAGAGGGCGATCGCATATTCGGATAATGCTTCGCCACGGAGCCGGTGAGCCAACTCCCAGTCGAGTATTGCGGTGTAATTCGAGATGATATCCGCACACCCGGATGCAAGGAGGCGGTGGGGTGCAGCAGCGATGATCCCGGTATCTGCAACGATCGCAACCGGGGGATGAGCATCAAGGGATGAGCTTCCTTCTTCAGTCGGAACCGATGCGCGGGATGATGCGATTCCGTCATGGGATGCAGCGGTCGGGACACTGACGAACTGGCAATCCAGGTTGAAAGAGGCGATTTTTGCAGTATCGATTACACGCCCGCCACCAACCGCCACAATGATATCGGCAGCGGATCCCGCCTCCTCGACCAACCGGATCGTCTCAGGCGTAATTGCATCGGTGACATGACACGAGAGATCAAACTGACCTTCAAGGAGGGAAGCCACCCGGCTCCCGACCGCCTCATTCGTTCTTGGACCTGCGAGGAGGAGGACCGATTGTCCAAGAGCAAGCTCCTCAAGAACCCGCGGGATCTGGTCGATGGCATCGTGCCCGATAACCACATCACGGGGAAGCTGCATCCATTTTGACTTATCAAAAACTTTATTTTTGAGTATCTTGAAGTATTCAGAACTCATCGAGATCATTCCATGATTAGTGACTTCATATACAAATATTACATTGATCCCATCAGGTATGGTGAAGCATATACAATTGTCGATACCCTGACCTATGCCCTGATCCTGATCATATCGGTCTATCTTGTCTACCGCTGGCTATCAAGGAAGCAGATTACGATTGATGGTACGTTTATCCTTGCCACGATCCCCTATGTTCTCCTCGGCGGATTTCTTAGGGTGATTGAGGATACCGGGATGATACAGAGTGATTATCGGTTCCTCCTGATCACCCCACTCATCTTCTTTGTGATCTTCTTCATCACCGTCCTCTCGCTCTTCATTGCACGGCGGCTTGAGACGGCAGGTGTTGTGGAGACGTTCATCCGACCATACTGGCTCCTTGGAACTCTCTATTCGGTGCTGGCATTCTTCACCCTCACCTGGTGGGGGATGACGCAGACGAGCTTTGACGTCGTTGTCCTTGTGATCATCCTCCTGATGGCCGTCATCACAACAGGAATCACCTATGCAGGGCTCAGGTACCTGTTCAGGTGGGAGTATATGCAAAATCCGCTCTATACCCTCCTGCTCTTTGGACATCTCATTGATGCGAGTGCAACCAGCTACGGGATCGATATCCACCCGGTACAATATGTGGAGCAGCATGTGGTCGGGGGAGCACTCATCGACTGGACAGGTACCGCGTTTGCCATGTATCCATTGAAGCTGGCTGTCCTGATACCGGGGATCTATATCCTGGAGATGTATCGCCGGGAGAATGGTGATACCGGCCTCTGGTATCTCCTCCTGCTGGCGATGATCGTCGTCGGGATGGCACCGGGGATCCGGGGAATGATGAGGATGGTGCTCCATGTCTGACAATATCCTGAAGAATATTCTCTTTGCAGCCCTCATCTTCGTTTTTTCCGTAGGTGCTGGTGCCGGACTCGTCATGCATGACCCGACAATTGGTGAGAGCTTCATGCAGGTGCTTGGGGAGGGGCTGAATTTTGAGGCGCTTATGGAACAACCCCCGCTTATGCTGGCTGCGATGCTCTTTGTGAATAATCTTCAGGCCTGCATCATCCTCTTCCTCGGAGGAGTTACCTTTGGCATCCTGACGATCTTTGTGCTGGCGACAAACGGGATTATCGTGGGGGCGGTCGCCCAGATGGCAAACGAGATGCAGGGGATCGCCTATGTGGTCGCTGCCCTCCTCCCTCACGGTATCTTCGAACTCCCCGCACTCTTCATCTCCGGCGCCCTCGGGCTGATGCTGACAGGAGCAATCCGGCGGGAACTGTATGAAGATGGCGATGCCGCAGTTGAAGCAGGGCGCTATACGGTGATTTTTGCAAAGACTGTCCTCCCCCTCCTTGTTCTTGCGGCAATTACGGAGGCATTTATAACACCAGGTATCATAGTACTGCTCGTTTAGGTGGCATACTATGGAAGATAAGACAGATGCACTCCCCCCGATTTCCGATTTTAGTGCATGGTATAACGAGATCCTCTGGCGCGCAGAGATCATGGATGTCCGGTATCCCGTGAAGGGGCTGTATGTCTGGTACCCGTTTGGATTCTCGATCCGGAAGAATACGTACGCCATACTCCGCTCGCTCCTTGATACCGATCACCAGGAGACGATCTTCCCACTCCTCATCCCCGAACATGAGTTCATGAAAGAGGCCGAGCATATCAAGGGCTTTGAGGAGGAGGTCTACTGGGTGACGCATGGGGGTCTCTCTGAACTTGATGTGAAACTGGCACTCAGGCCGACGAGCGAGACTGCAATCTACCCTATGTATGCCCTCTGGGTGAGATCCCATGCAGATCTCCCCTTAAAACTCTACCAGATCGTAAATACCTTCCGGTATGAGACGAAACATACCCGGCCGCTGATCAGGCTCAGGGAGATCACCTCCTTCAAGGAGGCCCATACCGTCCATTGCACCTGGGAAGAGGCTGCCGAACAGGTGGAAGAGGCGATCCGACTGTACTCACAGTTCTATGAATCCCTCGGGGTACCAATCCTCGTCTCGAAGCGTCCTGACTGGGATAAATTCCCGGGTGCGGATTATACGATCGCTGTCGATACGATCATGCCTGATGGCAAGACCCTCCAGATCGGAACTGCTCATCACCTAGGGACACATTTCTCAAAGACATTTGATATCACCTACGAGGATCTGGCAGGGGAACAGCAGCTTGCATACCAGACCTGTTATGGGATCTCTGAGCGGTGCATCGCCTCGGTGATCTCGGTGCATGGTGATGATACCGGTCTTGTGCTCCCGCCCTCGGTTGCCCCGGTGCAGGTGGTCATCATTCCGATCATTATCGGGAAGCGGAAGGACGAGGTGCTCCAGGCAGCAGAGTCACTCCGTGATGAGCTGAAGGTACTCGGCATCCGGGTGGAGCTCGATCTCCGCGATATGCGGCCCGGTGCGAAGTATTATCACTGGGAACTGCACGGGGTGCCGCTCAGACTTGAGATCGGGCCACGGGATATCGATGCAGGGACGATAGTCGCCGTCGACCGGTTCAAGCAGAAGCAGCAGATCAGATCAGCTACTGAAGTGCCCTCACTACTCGATGAGATTCAGACAGCGATCGCCGGGCGGGCTCAGGCAGCAATGGAAGGAAAGATTGCCATCTGCACCACGATCGAAGAGATCCGATCTGCAGTCGAGTCCGGCGTTGCCATTGGATCATGGTGCGGGGAGCGTGAATGTGCCGACCAGATCGAGGCTGAGACCGACGCCTCGCTCCTCGGAACAGAACTCCGTGGATCCCATGCAGAGAAGGTGAGAGGGAGCGGTTGTGTAATCTGTGGAAGAGAAGGGAAGGTTGCCCTTATCGGGCGGTCATATTAATTTTTTTTATGCGGCAGAGACCCACATTCTTTCTTGAAAATAGCTATGGGGGGGGGGATTTTACGCTCTTACACCTGGCATTTCGGGCACCGGTAGCTGACCGTCATGCCACTGGTGAGAAGATCGCCGGATACTTTCTTGCTTGCACCCCGGACAAAGATCTTCCGGCATGAACTGCACCGCTTCGGGAGCAGCCGCTCCAGCCGTGCCAGCTCCGCATCCAGTTCATAGGTGAACTTTTCGGTCTCCTTTTTTGTGGCAACGATCTCCCCGTTCTCCTCAACCGAGGATAAAAGACGGAAGACCTGGAGCGGGTTTGCTCCGAATTCCTGGAACTTTTTAAAGAGGAAGTACTGGAGCACGAGCCATGAAAGCTCTGAGCGTTCAAATATATCATCATACTCGAGTGACTCTTCCTGAGCCTCAAGCTCTTCTACTGGTGAGCCGCAGAGCGGGCACTGCCCTTTCACCAGCTCTTCCATATAGATCTCTTCATTACACCCCGGGCAGGTGGTGTGGCGTGCGTGAGTACGGTATACCATTCTTATCAGTCCGGACAAATTTGATAGATTCTATTCTACGTGCTCAGCTCGGCCGGTATCGTCCGGTACCTCACGCCCCCGAAAAAGAGGGGGACATCCGTTTCTGTATGTACCTTCTGTTCTGAGACCTCATAAACCTATAACTCGATACATACGCGAATTGGTTAAAAAAACGATGAATATGGATTTTTGCCTCGATTCAAAGAATATACACTGAAGAGAAGACTATTTCGCCGGATACAAAGAAAAAAAGGAGGTTATCCGGAATCTGCCGGTGAATCTTCCCGCTTCTTTGCCGGGGGTGTATAACCCCTCAGGAGGAGGGAGAGCGAGACGACCGTCACTGATGAGAGTGCCATCGCAAGTCCTGCAAATTCGGGGCGGAAGGTGATCCCAAAGAACGGGGTGAGGAGCCCTGCTGCAAGCGGTATGAGGAGGATGTTATAGAAGAATGCCCAGAAGAGATTCATCCGGATCCTGCCCATCACTGCCCTGGCAAGCTGGATTGCAGCAGCAGCATCGATGGGATCGCTCTTCATCAGCACGATGCCACCGCTCTCCACCGCAACATCGGTTCCACTGGAGATGGCGATTCCGACATCCGCCTGTGCAAGAGCCGGTGCATCATTGATCCCATCCCCGATAAACGCGACTTTCTCACCACGCTCCTGGAGCCGGGAGACTTCCTGTGCCTTATCCCAGGGGAGAACACCAGCAAGGATACGGGAGATTCCGATCTCTTCCCCAATGACCTGGGCGGTGTGTTCGTTATCGCCGGTGATCATCACGACAGAGAGCCCCATCTCCTCAAAGACCTTCACTGCTTCATGCGAGGTGGACTTGATCGGGTCAGTAATGGCGATACACCCGGCATAGGTTCTGTTCACGGCAATGAGCGGGACAGTCTTCCCCTCACTCTCAAACCGGACGATCGATCCAAGTGCGTTCTTTGGGATCTGAATGGAGTGTTCCTCAAGCAGGGAGCGGTTCCCTATGAGAACCGGGATATCCTGAATATATCCAAAGACCCCTTTTCCGCTGAATGACTCAAAGCCGACCACTTCATGAAGCGGGGCATCAGCCTCTTCAGCTTTCCTGACAATCGCCTCTGCAAGGGGGTGGAGCGATAATCGCTCCACCGATGCTGCATACGAGATGAGATCATCTGCTGAGAGGTGATGGGGTGTGATATCGGTTACTTCAGGGCGACCTTCGGTGAGGGTGCCGGTTTTATCGATGGCAACGGTGGTGATGGTGCCGGACTGTTCCAGCACCTCCCCGTTTCTGATCAGAATCCCCAGTTCCGCACCCCGCCCGATACCAACGGTGATGGCTGTCGGAGTGGCAAGCCCGAGGGCACAGGGGCAGGCGACAACCAGCACCGAGATGAGGGCGGTGACGGCAAAGAGGAGCGGAGATCCGGCGATGAAGTACCAGAAGGCAAAGGCTGAAAACGCGATGATCAGCACCGCCGGGATAAAGTAGAATACCACCGTATCTGCAACCCTCTGGACCGGGGGTTTGCTCCCCTGTGCCTCCCCGACCATTCTGATAATCCGGGACAGGATAGTATCTGTTCCAACCTTTGTTGCATAGATGGTAATAGCTCCGTTTGTGGATATCGTGCCGCCGATGACGGTGGCATCCTTTCCTTTGAACACCGGAACAGGCTCACCGGTCACCAGGGACTCATCCACATGGCTTTCTCCTTCAACAACCACTCCATCCACAGGAATTGCTTCACCAGGGCGGACAAGGACGAGATCATAGGGGGCGATCTCCTCAACCGGCACAATCGTCCCGACTCCGTCCCTGATCACCGTCGCCGTCTTTGGCTGGAGGTTTATCAGGGATCGGATCGCCTCACCTGTCTTTCCTTTTGCCCGTGCCTCAAGGTAACGGCCAAGGGTGAGAAATGCAGTGAGCATGATTGCTGTTTCATAGAAATTGAAGTCGGCTGAGAGGAATATCCCAAAAGTCGAGAGGACACTGGAGAAATATGCGGTCCCGATACCAAGGGAATACATGACATCCATATCCAGGATGCCATGTCTGAGGGATCGGATGGCCGCAGAGAAGATCGGGTATGAGAGGAAGGCAAAGAACGGTGTTGCGATGAGAAACATCATCAGGGGCAGCGGGAGCGGGAGAGGAGGGTGAATCCACATCAGGAGCATCAGAAATCCTGATACACCAAATCCGAGGATGGATCTGTATGCCTTCATACGGAGATCTCGTGCAGCCCCGGCATCCATGGTGTCGGATGCGATGTCATCGTCCCTGCCGGTGACGGTGAAGCCTGCGTCAGAGACTGCTGCTTTCATCTCTTCGAGTGATGTGATATCGGGGTAGTAGGTGAGGTATGCCCGTTCTGTTCCGAGATTGACAGAGGCAGAGGAGATGCCGGGGAGACCGGCAAGTGCTTTTTCTACGGACTGTACACAGACGGCACAATGCATGCCGCTGATCCTGAGTGTGAGGGGTTCGGGCACTGGTGAGAAGCCTGCTTCCCTGACTGCCTCCTCGATATCCCGAACGGATACGGTTTCCGGATCGAACTCAACACGGAGTGTTTCTGCGGCGAGATTCACCTCTGCCGATGATATGCCATCAAGCTGTTGAACAGAGCGCTCAATGGCCTGTGCGCAGGTTGCGCAGTGCATCCCGGCGATCTTTATCTGTGTGGTTATCATTGGATCTCCCAAACGAATTGGCTGACTTTCTGGTGCGCCAGCAGCAAAAAAGGGGGGTTGTTTTCGGGCATTTATCGTTTGCCGAGCTGGTGGTCAAGATGGTAGAGACCGCCTGTTGCAGGACCGACCTTTTCAAGGGTTGCCACTATCTCAGAGGCATTTGCCTCTTCCTCGACCTGCTCGGTGACAAACCACTGGAGCATGATCTCAGATGCATAATCCTTCTGTTTGATCGCCTCTGTCATCATGGCGTTGATCATGCCGGTGACCTTCTGTTCGTGGGCATAGACCTCCTTGAAAATGGCAGGGATATCCTTCCAGTCGGCCTTCGGGGCTGCGATAGCGGCGAGTTTAATGGTGCCGCCCCGCTCATTGAGATAGTCATAGAACTTCATCGCATGAGCCAGTTCTTCCTGTGCCTGAAGGCGGAGCCAGTGGGCAAAGCCATTCCAGTTCTTATCTGAGCACCATGCGGACATCGAGAGGTACAGGTAACTCGAGTACATCTCGGCATTGATCTGAATATTGATCAGATCCTGCATCTTTGTTGGGATCATAGTCATAACTCCTCTATCTACCGCATTGCGGCAACAGAAGAGCATTACGCAGGGATGCTTTTAAATGTTTCTATAAAGAAGGAAGATTTATGGAGAAGATACATCACGGCGTACATTCTTTGAGTACCGGTAGTATACCGTTCAACACGAATCGGTCTCTTCAAAAAGGCCGATCATGGAACCGGAACGTCAGGCATCCAGTATCTCCGAAAGGGATCCATGACTTCCACTTGAACTAATACCTCTTCTTTTC